>Ga0316204_10003847_pt1 | contig 28688 bp, 25 predicted proteins | sample 6monrhotite_MG_2_FD_205661 | JGI IMG/M metagenome (GOLD analysis project Ga0316204, IMG submission 205661) | Microbial mat bacterial communities from mineral coupon in-situ incubated in ocean water Damariscotta River, Maine, United States -... | ecosystem: Environmental > Aquatic > Marine >...
GGACTTTGCGGACCAACGCCGGGAACCGGACAATAGCTGGTCATCGACCAGTTCTGACCAGAGGCCTTGGATGAAATGTCATAAAAAGTCTGCAGATCAAGACCCAGTTTTTCCGCCATATTGAAGGTTTCACAGGTCGCGATCATCGATGCGCCAAGCAGCATATTGTTACAGATTTTGGCAGCCTGCCCTGCGCCATTTCCACCCGCGTGGATAACCGCTTTGCCCATGTCGGCGAGGATTGGTTCTGCGCGTTTGAAGCCTTCTTCGCTACCACCAACCATGAAAGTTAGGGTACCGCCATTGGCTGCTGCAATTCCGCCAGAAACGGGGGCATCAACGGGTATAAGGCCTTTGGCATCGGCCATGGTTGCCACATCTCGGGCGCTGTCGACATCGATGGTTGAACAATCGATCACCAATGTTCCAGGATCGCCATTGATGATAATTTCATATTCATAAACTTTTCGGACATGCGCGCCAGCCGGAAGCATAGTCACAACAGCTTCCATATTATTGACTGCCGCCGCGGCTTCGCTGGTGGGATGACATCCCGCTTCGCCAGCACGCGCCAATGCGTCGCCCGACAGGTCAAAAGCATGCACTTCATGCCCCGCTTTCGCAAGATTGGCAGCCATACCGCCGCCCATATTGCCGAGACCTATAAATCCGATTTTCATTTCACTCTCCTTTTGACGATTTATAAATTCGCCAATCCAAATGCGATCATCACAAGCCCGGTTAAAACCTCAAAGAAAACGCCAAAAGCTTCAGAAATCCGATTCATGTCAGTCCTTGGCACTTTCACCGTTCGAAATATTTCAAAGGGTGGCGGTTTACCTGCCTTCCACGCAATCCATGACCATATTGCGTATGCAATAAGAGCAAATCCGCCTACAATCAGGGCAAATGCTTTTAGGTTTAGCGCCCCTTCCAATTGCCTTCCCGCTTCTCGATAAAGGCAGCCATGCCTTCTTTTTTATCCTCGGTAGCCGTCAATATCTGGAACAGGCGACGTTCATGCAGCAACCCTTGATCAAGATTGGTTTCAAAAGCCGCATTGACCATTTCCTTGTTCACCTGAATGGCCATAGGCGGCATCGAAGCGATAACACCAGCGGCCTTGATTGCCTCATCGACCAGTTCGTCATGCGGAACCACACGGGCCACCAGACCGGAACGCTCTGCTTCCTCGGCATCCATCATCCGACCAGTGAGGCACATATCCATGGACTTTGATTTACCTACAGCCCGCGTCAGGCGCTGCGATCCGCCCATACCCGGTGCAACACCGAGTTTAATCTCGGGCTGCCCGAATTTCGCATTTTCGCTGGCAATGATGAAGTCCGCCATCATCGCAAGCTCACAACCACCGCCCAGTGCAAAGCCATTTACAGCGGCAATCCATGGCTTGCGTGTGGTCTTCACAATCTGGCTGGTCCATTTGGAAAAGAAATCTTCCAGATAGAAATCGGCAGCCGCCTTGTCGTACATTTCCTTGATATCCGCGCCCGCGGCAAAGGCTTTATCGCCGGAGCCGGTCAGCACAGCACAAAGCTGGGTCCCATCCGCTTCAAACGCAGCGAATGCATCAATAAGTTCATCGAGCACTTCGCTGTTTAATGCATTCAGAGACTTGGGCCGGTTGAGGGTAATGACCGTCACTTGGCCTTTCTGCTCAGTCAAAATTGTTTGGTAGCTCATAGTGGTTTCCATTCTTCATCATCCGCCAGCGGCGCAAATATTTGATCAATCCATTCGTCTGTCACAGTTTCAGGTGTTGGTGGATCCCATTTGGGGTCATTATCCTTGTCCACGATCAATGCGCGAACACCTTCCAGAAAATCATGCATCACGAGAACGTGATAGCCGATGCGATATTCGTTGCGCATCTCATCCGCGAATGTTTCCATCGCAGCGCCCTCTTTCAATTGGCGCAAGGCAACTTTGCAGGTTTGCGGGCTTTTTGTACCCAATGTATCGCGTTCTTTGGCTGCCCAGTCGCTTTCATCCGCTTCCAGTTTTGCCAAAATATCTTCAAAACTATCTGATGCAAAGAAGCGGTCGATTTTATCGAGATTAGCAGCAATCCGTGCATCGGGTCGTGCAGCGGCCAGCTGACCTAATATTCCTTCGATCCGGTCCGGGTTTTCGGCAATCCGTTCTTTGGCTTCTTCCAGTGCGTCGCTTTCCAGATAGTGCGTAGCGAGCCCAACTTCCTTGCATTCCGAACCATCCAGCCTGGCACCGGTGAGCGCAAGAAACTGACCAAGACGACCAGCAAGCCTTGACAAATACCAACCGCCACCAACATCAGGAAACAAGCCAATGCCCGTCTCCGGCATAGCAAAACGCGTATTTTCGGTAGCCACGCGAAATCTCACGGGTTGCGAAATGCCTACACCGCCGCCCATAGTTATACCGTCCATGAACGCCACGATTGGTTTGGGATATTCAAATAACATGTGGTTGAGCTGATATTCCTTATAGAAAAAAGCGCGCCCTTCTTTGCCATCGGTTAAGCCGGAATCACGAAGCATCGCGATATCACCGCCTGCGCAAAAGCCCCTGCCTTCGCTATGGTCGATCATTACTGCTTCAACGCTGTCATCGTCGCGCCACTCGACCAGAGCATCAATCATTGCCAAACACATATCGAGATTGAGCGAATGAATAACTTTCGGTCGGTTCAGGCTAATATGGCCGACACGTCCCGATTTCCGGATGATAATATCTTCTGTCATGATGTACCTTTACTGCCGCAGCATCTCACGCGAAACAATCATCCGCATCACTTGGTTTGTCCCCTCAAGGATCGAATGTACGCGCAAATCCCGCCAAAATCGTTCGATTGGGTAATCTTGCAAATAGCCATAGCCGCCGTGTAATTGTAGTGACTGGTCAACTATTTTGCTTCCATTGTCTGTTGCCAATCGTTTGGCCATGGCAGCAAATTTTGTCTTGTCCGGTGCACCTTCTGTGACCTTTACAGCCGCCATATAGAGCAGAGCCCGCGCTGCTTCGAGGTCGGTGGCCATATCCGCAAGCATGAACTGTGTATTCTGGAAATCAGCAATGGCTTTGCCAAATTGCTTGCGTTCCTTCGTGTAATTCACAGCCTCGTCGAGGCAACGCTGTGCACCCCCCAGCGAACAGGCTCCAATATTGAGCCGGCCACCATCAAGTCCGGACATGGCGATGCGAAAGCCTTCCCCCTCGTCGCCGACCCTATTTTCCACTGGCACCCGGACACCATCAAAATTGACTTGCGCAGTAGGTTGGGAGTGCCAACCGAGCTTTTTCTCGTTCGCTCCGAAAGAGACGCCCTCCATATCTTTTTCAATGACCAGACAGGTGACACCCTTGGCACCATCATCGCTGGTTCTGGTCATAGTGACCATCAACTCATTGGCTCCACCGCCGGAAATAAACTGTTTTGAACCGGTCACTACATAGTGATCACCGTCTAGAACGGCTTTGGTTTTGAGGGATGCGGCATCGGAACCCGCTCCTGCTTCGGTTAAACAATAGCTGGATATCTTTTCCATCGGCACCAGATCGGGTAGATATTTGTCCTTCACAGTTTGAGAACCAAATGTGTCGATCATCCAACTCGCCATGTTGTGAATGGAAATAAAGGCGCTAGTCGAAGGACAGCCATAGGCCATGGCTTCCATTATGATCGCAGCTTCCAACCGGCCAAGGCCGATCCCGCCGGATTCCTCCGACACATAAATTCCGCCAAATCCGAGTTCCGCTGCCTGCTTTATCGTATCGCGCGGGAAAATATGCTTCTCATCCCATTCCCCGGCATGGGGGGTGATGGCATCGGCAGTGAATTTTGCTGCCATTTCCTGAATGGCAAGCTGATCTTCGGTCAGGGCAAACTGGTTCATAATGATCTACTTCACATCCATCTTATGGTGTTCGGCAACACGTTCAGCTTCACGCATTGCCCTCAAGATATTACCGCGAGAAATCTTCGCAAGGTCGTCCCGGCTATATCCGCGCCTAACCAGCTCCGCGAACAATATCGGATAGGTCGACACATCCTGCATATCCTCGGGCAGGAAACGGATACCGTCATAATCGCCGCCAATACCTAAATGGTTGATCCCGGCGACATTACGGACATGATCAATATGATCGGCAACATCAGAAGCAGTGACAGCTGGCATCGGATTCGCATCCTTCCAGCCTTTCAGATGTGCATCACGGCGTTCTTTCTCGCCCGGATACAGCGCTTTTGCTCTTTCAATTTCGGCTTTTTCCGCCGCTTCCCAATCCCGTCGTTCTGCTTTCAGATAGGATGGGACGAAAGTGATCATGATGACGCCGCCATTGTCTTTCAGACGCTTCAATACTGAATCTGGAGCATTGCGTGGGTGCTCTGTCACTCCCATCGCCGAACTATGACTAAATATCACCGGTGCTTTTGATACATCCAGCGCATCATGCATTGTCGCAGGTGAGACATGACTGATGTCGATCAGCATCCCCAGACGGTTCATTTCTTCAACCACTTGGACACCGAATTCAGAAAGTCCGTCGCTTTTCGGCGCATCAGTTGCAGCATCGGCCCAATCCAGCGTCTTCCAATGTGTGAGCGTCATATAGCGTGCGCCCAGCGCATAGGTCTGTCGAAGCACTCCCAGCGAGTTTCCAATCGAATGCCCGCCTTCCATCCCAATCAGAGAAGCCACTCGGCCGGCTTTGTTGGCCCGTTCGATATCATCTGCCGTCAAAGCGATTTGAAGGTCAGAATATTGGTCCACCATCTGATGCACGATATCAATTTGCTGGATAACCCTTTCCACCGCCTCGGCGCGTGGCAATTCCGGATCGATCCAGACAGACCAGAATTGGCCACCAACGCCGCCTTTCTTCAATCGCGCGATGTCCGTATGCATTGGTTTTGGCGCAGGTCCCAGTGTCTCCAGCGTATCGCGAAAATCGAATTTTGAAAAATCGCTGTCAAACCGACCGCGAATCTGGGCAGGCACATCGTTATGACCATCAATGATCGGATGTTCTTCCAAAAGCTGTTTTGCGGTGTCTTCAGGCGTCTGCGCCTGGATCATTTGCGGCGCAACGAGCAGCGCGGCCGCGCCGATTGCGGATAAGAGAATCTTTGATTTCATGCGGACGTATCTAGTCCCGCAGCACCCTCTCGGCAAATAGCTTTTTTGCTACTTTCTGGTCGTTGCGCATATACCACCGGTTACCGATCCCCCGCTCTGCCGCTAGCATTTGTATGCGCGTGCCATCGGCGAATTCCACATCGGGCTCCATAAACGCAATCGGATCGCGATAGGCTTCGTCAGCCGTGACAATTTGCCAGCCGTCCTTCTTTAGCGCCGCTGCCAGATCATCGACAAACATGGCCGCCAGATCGGTGTCATGCAGCAAGATCATCTGTACTGGCGCGCGATCCAATGTGCGCCGCGCCAGATCATCCGAGAAATTGGCTGATTCCAGATAGGATTCGACAAACAGATCGCGCAGGGCATTCCAGTCCATGGTTTGACCTGCCTTGGAAGCCTGTAGCGCCAATTCCTCCATATACCAGTCCGACGCATCCACCGTGACATAACCATTCATCAGGCCGCGCCTCTTCAAAGCTTTCCGAACCGCATCACGTTTTGCTTTATCTTTGCTGCCCTCATCCAGATGCGGAAACCGGAACCACGGGCGAAAATTGGGCTTGCCGTCAAGCCATTCCGCTGCCTCATCGACATCGACCAGGAATTTCTCGACCGAGGTGGAAGCCAGTTTGCTGTGATGCGCCGTGTGATTGGCCAGCACATGGCCAGCAGCGGCATAAGAGGCAACGATTTCGGCATCATTGTCGCTGGGAGTGATCCGCCCCGGGTTGATGAAGAAGGCCGCCTGTTCAATCCCGGCCGTTTCCAGCGCTTCGATTAACAATCGAGGACGCTCGTCCTTTTCGAGAAAGGCCCCCATCCCTCGCGGGGTGTCATCAAAGCTAAAGGCAATGCGCTTGTTCGAAACCGAAACCGCTGTTTCTTCGGCAATAGGCGCTTCGACAGGCATAGCAAAGCGCGGTGCGGCATATAGAAAACCGACCAGCAGCAAAAGCAAAAGCAATCCGCGAGATGACAAGGCGATCATGACATCCTTGTCCACCGCAATCCCGGCATTTGCTATGCTCTTAACCTTTCTGTCCTAGATTGAGACTTTGCTGGCTACTCAAATCCGAGCAATTCCGGCTTTCCGCCGCGATTTTTGCATCTCTTGTAAGGGACAAGCTGATCAAAGTCCGCGTCCTGTCTTGTCATGCTATTTTCATCGATCAGGTTAAATGCACTGAGACTTTTCCAAGTTTCACCTTCTCCAGACATGTCCAGACTAACGAGAATGAGTTTTGGTGACGCTTTCTGGATCAAAATGGGCCTACCTTGGGACTCCCAATATTGAAGACCATCGGCTGATATCGTGAGATAACCATCTGATATTTCCTGTTTGCAGGACCCGTCGCCCAAAGACCATTTCCCACGAAAGGAATCCGGTATGTCATCGACAACTATAGGGACGAAATCACCGGCTTCGGAAATGCCGTCAGCTGGTTCTCCTTTCACTGTTTCCGAGTTTTGACAGCCATATAATAGCAAAGCACTTCCTAGAACTAAACTATATACTCTCATGTCTTCACCCCATGGTCGGAATAACAAACGCATCCTTGTTACCACCATCAGCCGTTCCATCAGGCCAACGTGCGGTAACTGTCTTCACCTTGGTCCAGAATTTCACACCTTCCATGCCGTGCTGGTTGGTGTCGCCGAAGGCGCTGCGCTTCCAGCCGCCGAATGTGTGATAGGCAACCGGAACCGGGATCGGCACATTGATGCCGACCATGCCGACATTGACGCGGTTGGCGAATTCCCGTGCTGCATGGCCGTTGCGGGTGAAGATCGCGACGCCATTGCCATATTGGTGCTGGCTGGGAAGCGCGACCGCTTCGTCAAAGGTCTTCGCACGCACAATCTGAAGCACCGGCCCGAATATCTCTTCCTTGTAGCTTTCCATGTCGGTCGTGACTTTGTCGAACAGGCTCGGCCCGATGAAACAGCCATCTTCGTGGCCTTGTAGCGAGAATCCGCGACCATCGACCACCAGTTCAGCGCCTTCATCGACGCCTTTCTGGATCCAGCCCTCGACACGCTCCTTGTGCGCCGGATTTACCACAGGACCATAATGCGCTTCTTCATCGGTGGAGATACCAACGCGCAGCGCTTCCATGGCCGGGATCATTTTTTCGCGCAACCTGTCTGCCGTGTCCTCGCCCACCGGCACCACAACGGGCAGTGCCATACAGCGCTCACCGGCTGAACCGAAAGCCGCGCCCGAAAGATCATTCACAACTTGGTCGAGATCCGCGTCCGGCAATACGATACCGTGGTTTTTCGCGCCGCCCATAGCTTGCACACGCTTTCCAGCCGCAACACCGCGTTGATACACATAATGCGCAATATCGGATGAACCAACAAAGCTCACGCCGCCAATCGCCGGATGATCGAGAATTGCATCAACCATTTCCTTGTCACCGTGCAGACATTGGAGAATGCCCTCAGGCAATCCAGCTTCGAGCATAAGTTCAACCAGCCGCACGGGAACCGAAGGGTCACGCTCAGAGGGTTTCAAAATAAAGGCGTTGCCGGTCGCAATGGCAGGGCCAAACATCCACATCGGGATCATGGCCGGGAAGTTGAATGGCGTAATCCCGGCGCCAATGCCAATCGGCTGACGCATAGAGTAAACATCAATTCCTGGTCCGGCGCCTTGCGTATATTCACCCTTAAGAACATGCGGGATACCGCAGCAAAATTCGATCACTTCCAAACCACGCTGCACATCGCCCTTCGAATCCGCGATGACTTTCCCGTGCTCAGTGGACAACATAAGCGCTAGCTCATCCATATGTGCTTCGACCAGTTCCTTGAACTTGAAGAAAACGCGAGCGCGCTTTTGCGGGTTGGTCGCAGCCCAAGCAGGCTGCGCGGCCAAGGCTGCATCGACTGCAGTTTGCAACGTTGCGGCATCGCCAAGATCTACCTTGCCCTGAATGCCGCCATTATTGGGGTCAAAAATATCGCTTTGGCGGTCGCCAGAAGCGGTTCCACCTTCAGCTAAAACATGAGTAACCGTGCGCATTGAAAGACTCCTGATTGCTTTTGCGGGCTATATGCTATTTACCGTGCCAATGCACAACCACTGTGACCCTATCTTTATTGGCAATATCACATGAGCGACAACGCAATTGTCGGACAGAATCAGCCAATTGCCGGAATATTGACCCGATTGGTGGCCATGCTGTCGCTTGGAATTATGTTTGCTTTTGTCAAACTGGCCGGAGAGCAAGGCGTCCATGTTACAGAAAGCCTGTTCTATCGGCAACTGACGGCAATGCCGCTTATTTGCTTTCTGATCTGGCGGAGCGAATCTGGTTGGCCGGGCATACGTTCCAATAAACATGGACTGCACATATTGCGCTCAATCTTGGGCATATTTGCCATGGGCCTCAACTTTTGGGCAATGACATTGCTTCCACTGGCAGATGCAACAACGATCAGCTTTACAGTGCCAATATTTGCAACCTTGTTTGCCGCTCTCCTCCTGGGAGAAAAGGTAGGAATCCAAAGGTGGTCGGCAATCCTTATCGGTTTTATCGGCGTTCTGATCGTGATTCAGCCTGGTGGAACACTTATCCCTGCGTTCGGTGCCACTGTGGCATTGGTAGGGGCTCTTGTAACAGCCGCTGTTACCCTGGTCATCCGCATGCTTGGTCGAACCGAAACCAGCATCATCACCATCTTTTGGTTCTCCGTTTACACTCTTCCTGTACTGGCCATTTGCGCATATATTTATGGTGGCGGACATGATGCCAAAACCTGGGCATATTTGTTGGGGATCGGCGTATTCGGCGCCCTTGGACAACTCGCCATCACCCAAAGCCTGCGCTTCGCCCCGGTCTCGACCATTGTTCCGATGGATTACACCGCGTTACTCTGGGCGACCATTTTTGGAATTCTCATATTCAATCAATTCCCGGGATTGTCGATCTGGATTGGTGCTCCGATTATTATCGGCTCTGGCTTGTTCATCGCATGGCGTGAGCATGTGAAAGCCAACAAGCAACCGGTTGCGAAAGCGTAACAAAACGCATAGCCTGATATGCCAAAGGGAGAGCGCATGTTTACTTTTGTTCGGAATATTCTGGTTATCTTGGCAATTGCGCTTGTTTCAACAGCACAGGCCAAGGAAGCATCCGATACACTGTCTTACCCTGATGTAACTGTCTATGAAGCAGCGAAAATTATCACCATGGAACCCGGCTTTCCGGAAGCAAAATATGTTGCAGTAGCGGATGGCATAATCCTGGGGCTTGGCCAGTCTTTGGAAGAATTGGAAGCCTGGACGTCAGATCGCAATGTCAAAATAGACCGCCGCTTTGCATCCAACATTTTAATGCCGGGATTTGTCGAGCCGCATATCCATCCGATGCAGACGATCATGATGCTTCCCCTGCCTTTCATTAGTCCGGAAGAGTGGGAATTGCCGGGCAAGAGCTATCCCGCTGCACGCGGCAAAGAGGACTATGCAAAGCGCCTGAAACAAGAACTGGCGAAAAGTGAAGAGAAACTCTTTATCACCTGGGGGCATCATCAATTGTTCCATGGCGCAATGAACAGATCCGAGCTGGATCGAATTGCGCCCAATCGTGCCGTGGTTATCTGGCAACGCAGCTTTCACGAGATTATTGCCAATAGTAAAGCACTGGAACTGCTGGGAATTGGAGATCAGGCCTCTTTCAATACCTATTTTGACAAGCCACAAATCACGCCGGGACATGCTGATTTCACCAGCGGTGTCATTCACGAGACCGCTTTGTTCGGAGGGATAGAAAAACTTCGCCCGTACCTATTCTCTCCAAAGAAAATGAAACAAGGCCTCGCCGATATGCGGCAGATGATGCTGGAAAATGGTGTGACAACCAGCGCAGATCTTGCTTTTGGGGGATTTGGTGGTCCCGAAATGGAGTCTCAGATTTTCAAGAGCCTTTACGACCAACCGACTACGCCATCGCGTATTCTTGCCATTCCTATCGCCACCGTGATTGGCGATGATCCGGACAAATGGCTCACAGAGATCCAGAGCAAGTTTCAGAGCGAGAAATTCTTTTTCTCGAACCGCGTCAAGTTGCTCGCTGACGGTGCCTTTTTCGCACAATATATGCAGATGAACCCTCCGGGCTATTCGGACGGCCATGAAGGCAAGTGGATTACGGAACCCGAGGAAGTGGAAAAATTCACCAGAAAATTCTGGGATGCCGGATGGAATATCCATACCCATGTCAACGGTGACAAAGGGTTGGATGTGGTACTCGGAATCTCCGAAAAGCTGGCGCCCCGCAATGGGCAAAAATTGATCATGGAGCATCTTGGCTATTCTACGGAAGCACAGAACCGGCGAATTGCCGATATGGGGATCATGGTATCCGCTCAGCCCAATTATATCCGGATCCTTGGTGACAAATATGCCGAGACAGGCCTTGGCCCCGACCGGGCAGCTCAGATGAACCGGCTTGGCTCGTTGGAGCGCAAGGGAGTTCCACTGGGCCTGCACAGCGATTTCAACATGGCGCCAATCGACCCGCTTTACCTCGCATGGGTCGCAAGCAACCGGGAAACGCTCGACGGCAATGTGAAGGCACCTGCGGAAAAACTGTCCCTCGACAAAGCGCTCCGGGCCATAACCATCGAAGCAGCGCAGGTTATCGGACTGGACGCCATGGTCGGTTCGATCGCAACTGGCAAGAAGGCTGATTTCACCATACTCGATCGCGATCCCTATGAAATTGGCGCTATGAAATTGCGTGATGTCGAGGTGCAAGGCATTGTGTTTGAGGGAGAATGGTTCCCAACGAATTAGCCTCCGCGCAACTGGGTACAAGGTTCCAAAGCTTAAAGGTGCAAGCGAAGAACAGGATATCGGTTGAGGTTAGGCGATCGGTGTGATTGCAAGAAGGTCTGCTGATCCGCAGTTGTTGATGATGGCATTACCCGCAAGCTAATCTCGAATCAGTATAGCTTTGTCGCTATGAAATGGGCGTCATCATCCTGATAGCGGACACTAGCATCAGCGAACCAGCAGAACCCGCAGATCATTCACATTGGTGCCTGACGGGCCGGTCATCAACAAAGCATCGGCCCTTTCAAAGGCGCGATAGCTGTCGTCCCGGTCGAGGAATTGGCTAGCCTGCTCGGCACCACCCATATTTTGCAATATGTCCGGCCATAGAAATGCGCCAGCGTTGTCTTCTGATCCATCAATCCCATCGCTATCGGCGGCGAGGCCGCAAATATCCGGTTCACCCTCCAGAGCCAACGCGCAGGCGAGCAGATAGGCGGTACATCGACCACCGCGCCCACCACGATTGCGCACCGTCACCGTCGCTTCTCCTCCGGAAATCAGAGCGACCTTCCGTTCCTCCGCCTTGAGCGCCAGAGCTAGTTGCGCATGGTCGTAGCCGAGTTGCAGAGCATCCCCCTCCAGCGCATCGCCCAGCATGATTGCCTCATAGCCCTCCTCCTCAACCGTCGCCACTGCGGCGGCACACATATCAGCCGGCCGGGCGCATATCATACCCTTTGTACGTTGCATCTTGGAGTCGTCCGGCTTCGGCGTTTCCAATAGATTGCTTTCGAGCTTCGTCCTGATGACAGAAGGCAGAGAGATTTCATATTTGTCAATAATCGCAAGTGCATCGGCACAGGTTGAACTGTCGGCGACCGTCGGGCCAGACCCGATCATCGCGATGTCGTCGCCAGGAATATCCGAGATCGCAATTAATTGCGTGGCAGCGGGCCAGGCACGCGCTGCCAGATGCCCGCCCTTGATTGCGGAGAGATGTTTGCGGACGATGTTCATTTCGCCAATTGGTGCACCGCAATGTAACAATGCACGGGTGATCGCCTGCTTTTCCGGCAAGGAAATATCCACGGCTGGAGCCGGGAGAAGTGCGCTTGCGCCGCCAGACATCAGGACCAGCAGCAGGTCGTCCTGCCCCAGTGCATCAGCTGCTGCCAATGCCGCCTGCGCAGCCTGTGCACCAGCGGCATCGGGAATCGGATGCGATGCTTCAACAATCTGCATATTGTCAGGTACAAAGCCGGGTTGAACATAACCTTGCCGCGTTACGATCAGACCAGTTGCCTCTTCGGGCCAGCGATTTTCTATGGCAGCAGCCATCTGGCTAGCCGCTTTGCCGACCGCCAAAACATAGGTCCTGCCTGCGGTTTTCGGCCAGGTCACTTCCCTCATCGCATTGACCGGCAAGGCCGGCGCCAGCGCGCGTTCGAAAAGGCCTTTTAAAAAAGCTTTTATTGAATCGGGATTTGATGTTTTATGCACTGCACAATAAAGGCCCGATTGTTCCGTCGCGGTCAAGCAGCTTTTCGGAGTGACGCACCATTATGAATGATCGCCCCACTATAGACCATCTGCTGCATCGCCTTTCCGGGCATCTCAATGCCGTCTATCCCGATCACGATTGTGACAAGCTGGCCGAACGCATCGTGGATCTGTTCTGGCCCGACAAAGGCCAGATCATCACGCGATCAAAAATCGCCGACAAGCATTTGTGGGATGAGAGCGACATCGCGATGATCACCTATGGTGGAACCATCCGGTCGGGTGATGAACCGCCACTGCAAACGCTGCACCGCTTTCTTAAAGAGCATATCGGCCGAACCATCGGCGCGGTCCATATCCTGCCATTTTTCCCTTATAGTTGCGACGATGGCTTCGGAGTCATTGACTATCTGGCAGTCGATGAGAATTTGGGCGACTGGTCCGATGTCGAGGCGATCGCAGGAGACTATCGCCTGATGGGCGACCTTGTGATCAATCACGGGTCGAGTAAATCCACCTGGTTCCAGCAATTTCTATCCGGCGAAGCCCCGGGCAAAGACTATTATTATACGGCAGATCCTTCCGCCGATCTTGGGAAAGTGGTGCGTCCGCGCGCGCATCCCTTGCTCACTCCCTTTCGGACGGCGCTGGGGGACCGCTATGTTTGGAGCACATTTAGCAGCGACCAGCTGGACTTCGACTTTACCAATCCCGAGCTGCTGATCGAATTTGTCAAAATTATCGCCGCCTATATCGACCATGGGGTGAGGATTTTCCGGCTCGATGCGGTTGCCTTTCTTTGGAAGAAAATCGGCACCAGCTCGATCAACCTGGATGAAACCCACGAGATCATCCGCCTGTTGCGTACCTTGATGGACCATCATGTCGAAACATTGATCATCATCACCGAAACCAACATTCCCAATCATGAAAACCTAACCTATTTCGGTAACCAGAATGAAGCGCATGTCATCTATAATTTCTCTTTGCCGCCGTTGCTGACCCATGCGCTACTGACCGGCAACGCCCTCTATCTGAAGCGATTGACCCGCAGCAATCCGCCTGCCCTGACCGGTTGCACCTATCTCAACTTCACCGCCAGCCATGACGGAATCGGACTGCGCCCAACTGAAGGCGCCTTACCACAGGGCGAAGTCGATCAGATGCTCGCCGCCATACAGGGTTTTGGCGGACGGGTTTCCATGCGCTGCGGCCCGGGCGGAACCGAAAAACCCTATGAAATGAACATTTCCTTCTTTGAGGCGATGCAGGGCACGTTGGACGGACCGGACGAACACCAGATCGACCGCTTCATGACAGCAATGGCGATCATGCTGGCGCTGGAAGGTATCCCAGCCATCTATATCCATAGCTTGCTGGCCACACCGAACGGCTATGAAGAGGTCAACCGGACCGGTCATAACCGGTCAATCAACCGGTGCCAGCTAGATTATGACGAAATAAGCGCAAAACTGACCAATCCGGATGCGGTTGAAGCGCAGGTGTTCACGCGATTCTTGTCGCTCGTGGAGACCCGCAAGCAACAACAGGCTTTTCACCCCAATGCAGTGCAATTCACGCTGGCGCTGCCCGAAGGATTATTCGGCATCTGGCGGCAAAGCCGGGAACGGACCCAGAGCATTTTTGCGATCAGCAACGTAACCAAGGAGACAAAGGCGCTTTCCTTGGCGGACATTAATCTGATCGCTGGCGACCATTGGTGGGATTTGATTTCAGGCCAAATGATCACCGATATCGAAGGAGAGTTTACCATGGCACCCTATCAAACCGTATGGATCAGCAACATGGCACCCGAGGCGGCCTAGGATCAGGACCTAGTCCTCATTATCCAGCCGCACCGCTTCCTTGAACCTTTCCGTGAAATCGGGAATGGCGCTATTGATCCGGTTCCAATTGGCCATGAAAGGTGTTTCATTCGGTGATTCCAGAAATATTTCACCCGCCGTCATGATATTTTGCGCAAAAAGCTCGACCGTCGTTTCTTCCTCATGCCGATCCAGCGTCAGACCGTTCATCACTGCATCATTGTAGAAGGTTTCGATCCGGTCCAGCGCGATCCGGAAATAGGTCGCCTTGAGCGTCCGGAAAGTCCCCGCCGAAAAAACCTGCCCGTCGGTGGCCAGCTTGCGAAAGAGCGACTTGGTGATGTCGATACTCATTTTGGAAAGACCGCCATTGGGATTATCATGGGACACCGACTGGTGCTTGTGATCATAATTGTCGGCAATCTCGACCTGACAAATGGACTGGGTCGACTGATTGCGCCATACTTCTGATAAGACACCCACTTCCAGACCCCAGTCCGACGGAATGCGGATATTCTTGACCACCTGCCGTCCCATCGCGAATTCTCCCGCCAGCGCGTAGCGAAAGCTGTTCAAATAGGTGATATATTCGTTCGGTTCGCAGACTTTCTTTAGCGCTGCCAGCAAGGGACCGATCAACAGCCGCACAACCCGGCCGTTGAATTTTTCTTCGGTCGTCCGCGCATAATAGCCTTTGGAAAATACATAAGGAAATGTCGGATTGGCCACCGGATACATCAGCCGCGCCAGAAGTTCTCGGTTATAGGTCAATATGTCGCAGTCATGCAGCCCGACCACCTGCGCATTGGTGGCGGACAGAAAATATCCGAAACAAAACCAGACATTGCGACCCTTGCCGGGTTGAGCAGGTGACAGGCCCCGCTCTTTCAACTCGCCATCAAGCGCCGTCAGCCGCGGGCCGCTATTCCACAAAATATGATGGCGTTGAGGGAGGCGCGAGAAATATTGTTTGGCATATTCGAATTGTTCTTTGTCGGCCCGGTCCAGACCGATGATGATATCATCCAGATAGGGCACACCGCAGAGTTCATCGACAATATTTTCAAGCGCGGGGCCTTCCAGTTCGGAGAACAGGCTGGGCAAGACCAATGCCATCGGATTGGCCTCACGAAAACTCATCAGGTCCGCTTCTAGCGATTCGACGGAGCGGTCGGACAAATTATGGAGAGTAGAAATCGTACCGTTTTGATGAAAATCAGACATGTATGGCCCTGTAGTTGCTAGATGCCTAGCCTAGTGAGCTTTCGGGCAGGTTGAAACCCAATTCCTCCAAAATTTCTCGAACCGCAATGACCCATCCCTCCGGACCCGGAAAGGGAGCAGTGCGGACATGAGATTTTGTAGATACAATGGTAACACCTTCAGGGTTTGGCATGATCACACCAATATCGGCCGCCTCGATCATCGCAAGATCATTTGGACCATCCCCAAGCGCGATTGAAACAATCTCGCTATTCGCTTTTCGTTCGGCCGTACTCTTGATAATATAGTCCATCGCCTGTTCTTTGGTGGCGCGACCTGTCAGATGATAAAATCGTCCCCCGCGCTGAAGCTGGATATCGGCATGGCCGACATGCGTTTCCAACGCAGCCAGCTCTTCATCAGAACCGGACCAAAGAAAAGGTTCCGTTGCCTGCCGGTCTTTGGCCCGTTCGGCATCGTTAAAGGATAACCCCGTCGCCTTGCCAACCTCGGCCACGGACATATCGGAAAATCCGTTTATTTTCCTACGAATAGATGGAGATAGTTTATTGATCTGGTCCAGAATATCCTGATAGGCAGCTCCCAATGTAACGGTCTGTGATCGCACGCTATCCGTCTGAAAATAGTCTTCTGGGCCATGAATGACAGAACCATTTTCCGTGACCCCAATGGTAAATGGGATGGGGATCGCTCGCTTCAACCAGAGCAATTCCGAAAACGTCTTGCTGGTGATGGGAACCACTTCGGCTAAATCCCGGTCGCAAAGCAGCTGAATCAAGTGTTCAGCCGGTTGCGCTGAATAGCTATGATGATCCAACAAGGTGCCATCAAGGTCGGTAAATATCACAGGATGAATGGATGGCTTCGGCATGATAAGTAACAGCATAGCATCTTGCCCGAAGGCCTAAAACGGGAATGTGAAGAATGTCCGCTTTTGCGCCCCTGAACGAAAATGTCTGCCTATTGGTTGGTCCACTCCAAATCGGAAAAAATGAATTCACCAGTAGAGCATATAATGGCCATTTCAGCTTGATCACCTAAAGTCAATTCGGGCGATCCATCGATCCCATTAATTGTAAAGTTGATTTTTGATCCATCGGTAACGCTGATCTGAAAGTTCAACTTTTCAGACAAATTTACCGTACCAATCGGGAACGGCTTATCTCTTTTACCATCTTTAGTGATATCAAGTGAGACAAGAGCGGCTTTCGCTTTGTATTGGGAAGTTATCTTCATGGCGAAACGGTTCTGTCCATCAGCGCTTTGCAAATAGATTTGTGCTAGTGGGGCATATTTACCTTTGCGGAATTGGATCGGCTGAATTTTTCCTTTTATGCTGAATGACCTCATTTGGACATTCTGTTCAATGGCTGAGAAACTATTTGCTGGTGTATCGCATCCATAGGTTATTGGGTTGGCTTGGGCTGGCATGCCTATGCTTGCCGCGAGCAACGTTACAAATGCAAAAACCTTGAAACACATAACTTTTCTTCCCAGTAAAAAGATTTTCAGTAACCTGCCCTCGCCCTCGTATTTTCGTTCATGACGGTTTCATCCCGAAAGCATATGTAATTGGCGGAACTGATTGAGAGTCGCGTTCCCGTTAGATTGCAAACGTTGTTCTGCAACTGAAGGTATAAAAAGATGGGATCTTATACATGCATGCTATCTTCTTAGACTGCCAATCAGTAACCTCTATTCCTTGCAAACATATTTTACCGAAGAACGAAAAACTTGATCCATCAATGCCTTTCTGACCGGCGTATATTCCAACGATGGTGTCCGAACGCCAAACCAGTTTTGCACATCTCCAGCAAATGTTTCAACTGCGCTCGCATCGCCTGGATATGCTTGCCCGAAATAAGTGCTACCAATTCCATATTTTTGGTCAATTGAATGGGCAAACTCATGAACGACCTGATCGAATGACCTGTATGCATCATCCCCCCGACTGACGCGTCCGGCCAGCAGGTCGTCATTTCGTGTTTTTACACCGGCCTTGCAAATCATCTGTTCGCTGACCCATAGCATATTTGAATTCGCTCCACCGCGCAAAAATGCTCTAGATTTGGGCCCATAACCATCTGTCCACATTTGATTAATTGTTGCCAGATTTTTCAACTGATCATGCGTTTCTCCGTTGGTTATGTAGACTTTAAAGCCGTCAAACATTTTTGCATCGTAATGCGGCTTTAGCCGGCTGAGCATGTCAAGATAGATGTTAACTGTACCAAATACTGCGATTGTCGTAACCGGTTTTGAGGCATGAACTGTGATTTTGGGCCCCTCTATTGTCTCTATACAATAAGTCCAACTGGGACCCTCTGGCGTGCAATATTGTGCTTTTCCGCTTTCGAAGATGTTTGTCAGCGCATGAAATTCGGCTCCCTGTTGTGAAGTCGATTGTGGTTGGTTCGGCACCACGGTTGCTTGACTCGACGAACCACTGCCAGAAAACACTTGCATAGATGATGCAGAGATAATTTTCCATGCCTGCCCGATTGAATTGCATTCCAGTAGTTTTGCTTGACCACTTCGTGAGCCGCCTTCCAAACACAGATCTTCGCCTCCCAATTGTGACTGGAACGCATAATAGCCCTCTCCAGCAGAAACAATTTTCCAACGCTGACCTGTGGCGTTCTGGCAGATTACCATTCGAGCACCCGCTGCACGCGTTGATCCTTCAAGACATTCATTGTCGCCACGAAATTGAGATTTCAGTAGAAAATATTCCCCACCGGCCGGTACGAATTTCCATTTTTGACCGGAAGCACCAACACAGTTTTCCATCCCTGACTTGCCATTGAGATTGCCGCTTTCCAGACAGTCACTAGTCTCCAGATTTTTGTTCGTTAGCAGGAACCAGTCATTGGGATTTGGGCTCTGTGCCAAAGCCGTTCCATATCCGCTGAACGCAGTGGTCACCAAGGTCAGTGCTGCAATCAATATTTTCATTAACAAATCCCCCAAATACAACGCTGTAAACAGCTTAACTCTTGCAATATTTTTGCCGTCAGTGACAACCTTTTTCCTAATGTTGGCACCTCTGGATCATAGTAGGCACAATCAGAGTGGAGTTGGTTTAACTTTCCAGCATAAACTTCAGGCATGCGAGGTCCTTATGCTAGTCAGTTTTGGCAAGTACTTTCCGATGATACGTTTGATACAACGACTCAATATAACAGACTATTTTACGTCTGTTTTTGTGCCGAAGCAGGCGTTAGTTAACACCGCGATCTTTCCCTTCCCAATAAGGATCACGTAGCTCGCGGCGGAGGATCTTGCCGCTGGCATTGCGGGGTAACTCGGCAATTACATCAACCGATTTCGGTGCCTTGAATGCAGCAATACGCTCCCGCGCCCAGGAAATGACGCTTTCGGTATCGACCTCATCAATGCCCGGTTTCGGTGAAACGACAGCCTTGACCGCCTCTCCCCATTTTTCGTGAGGAATACCAATGACGGCGACTTCATTGACCTGCGGATGTCCAAAAATCGCGTTTTCGACTTCTGCGGGATAGACATTTTCGCCACCCGAGATGATCATGTCTTTCACCCGGTCCTTGATGTAGAAATAGCCATCCTCATCCATGACTGCAGCATCGCCGGTATAGAGCCATCCGTCGGCATCAACCGTTTCTTTGGTTTTTGCCTCATTATTGAAATAGTGCAACATGTTGAGATCGCTGCGTGTCGCGATTTCTCCAATGGTATTGGGTGGGACTTCATCATGATTTTCATCGACGATTTTCATCTCGACGCCCGGCAAAGGTATTCCAATTCCGCGCATCCGCTCATTGCCCTCAGGATCATGATCTTCCGGGGGCAATATACAGACAGTGCCGGTCGTTTCGGTCATACCATATTGTTGACAGAACATGGCATTGGGCATCGTTTTTATACATTGACGCAACAGTTCCAGTGGAATTGGAGCAGCGCCGTAAGAGACACCACGTACCCGAGAAAAGTCGGTGCTTTGCGCGCGTGGATGCATCACAAGCATTTGCAAAGCTGTTGGAACCAGGAAGAACCCAACCAGTCCCTGGTCGATACAATCCAGCACGCCATCGGGCGTAAATTCCGGAAGCACCATGAGATGCCCGCCTTGATAGAAAGCGATAATTCCAATCCCCGAGCCAGCAATATGCGCAATCGGCATGACGGCGAGCATACGCTCACCGGGGTCAAGCCGTACCCATTCGAATTGGTCATTGTCCATAAGAGGCCGAACCGCATGCAGATTGTGGTTGGACAAAACCGCACCCTTTGGATTACCCGTTGTACCGGAAGTATATAATTGCAGCACTCCGTCTTGCACATCGGTTTGGGGTACATCTCCGGGCGTTATATCGTCCAGCCATTGATCGAGACTTTGGGCATCAGCCGCCTGATCATTGGCCAGGATGGTTTTCAATGTCTCGACATTTTCTCCGGCTTTCTGTCCGGTTTCCAGAAACTCTGGATCACAAATCAGTAATGGTGCTTGCGTGTCGGAGAGAACATAGGCGACCTCAGGAGCAGCCAGTCGCCACCCGACGGGTGCAATCACCATACCCGCCCGGCTGCAAGCAACGAACATTGTGAAAAAGGCCGAGCTGTTCTTTCCTAACCAAGCAACACGGTCGCCCTTCGTCAAACCCGCACCAATCAGAGCTTGCGCAATTTTTGTGACTCGCGCATCCAGCTCGGCATAAGTTTGTGTACCGGTTGGATCATCGGTTGCAATGTTATCCGGCGTCTTCTCCGCCCAATATGATACGCATGATCCAATGCAGCTTCTCTCGCTCATTTGCCCTCTCCTTTTTCTTTTCAGCTTTGTTAAGCGGGCATCTGGAGCATGGCAAGTGCAAGAATATTATGTTTTACGATAGATAAGTGAAATATTGTTCGCCGGCATTTCGATCAGGTTTTCGCGTTTGAAACCTGTTTTCTCGGCAAGCGCATCCATATCGGCAACATCCCTGATTCCCCATCGCAGATTGCGGCTTTTTAGACTGCGCTCAAAATCCAAATTCCCTTGCGCTGATTCGACACCATCACGGAAATAAGGGCCATAGAGATAAAGGGGATCGCCCGGAGCAAGAAGTCGCGCGGCATGATTGAGCAAACCAATTGCGGCTTCCCAAGGTGCGATATGGATCATGTTTATGCAAAGAATTGCAGTTGGGGATTCAATGTCCCAATCATTGGCCAACGCATCCAGTTGCATAGGAGGTCGGACATTTTCAACTGCCTCCCGGGTGGTCCATGCCGCTATCGACCGGCAGCAATCCGGATCCGGATCACTGGGTTGAAATATCAAACCGGAAAATTTCTGACCAAAATAGACAGCATGTTCACCAGTGCCGCTAGCAATTTCGAGAACAGTCCCAGTCTCTGGCAAAATTTGGCTCAGGACGGTCGCTATCGCGTCTCTATTACGCATCGTTGCAGGCGCATGTTTTTGATCAGCAGGATTTGGCTTATCGGTGAACCAGGGTTTGGAGTCAGACATTGTCCGATTCCTCAATGCCCAACCGGCGCCAAATTGCCGCCAGGAAACTGCCGATCACCACATGATAAACCGCTGATATCGCACTTGGAACTGGCGCCAATGCCGCTTGCATCGGATTGGCAAACTGTGCCGCAAATGTGGGCGTGGAGGCCAGGCTGGAGCCCAATCCGCTATTTTGCATACCCACTTCGATACTAATGGTACGCCGTTCTTCTACGCCAAATACTAGCGCCTTGGTGATTAGATAACCCAATCCAAATCCAAAGACATGTAGCAACAGCACCGCGAGCATGAGTACTCCAAAATGCTCCTCGATCAACGCTTTGCTATTGGCGATAATCCCGCCGACAATCAGCACCACAACAATAACCGAAGCAAGCGGAGAGATGATGGATATCTTGCTGGTCAGGCGAGGCAAATATCGATTGAGTAAAACGCCTGCAATCACCGGTAGCAGCACGATAGACACCATATTGATAAACAAGTTCCACTGATCAATCTCTACATATTTTCCGGCCAACCATCCGGTTAGGATAGGCGTTGCGATTACCGCGATTAGAGTCGATGCCATCGTCATCGTAACGGACAGTGCCAAGTTGGCGCGCGCCAGATAGGCCACCACATTCGAAGCCGTACCGCCCGGACAACAGGAAACCAGGATCAAACCCACAGCCAGTCCTGCTTCCAAACCAAAGACCATAGCCAATGAAACCCCTGCCAGAGGCATGACAGTAAACTGCAAGGCCACACCTGATGCCACGCATTTGGGAATTTTCGCGATCCGTCTAAAATCATCAAAAGACAAGGTCAGGCCCATACCCAGCATGATCAAACCGAGCATTACGCTAACCAGTGATTGACCAAAGGGTTGAAATCGGCCGTCAACGACCCACAGAAAATGCTCTGGCACAAACCATGCCCAGGCTGTCCCCAATATTGTCCACAGGGCAAATAGATTGGTGAGGAATCGCAGCATCGCGTTGATCGCTATTCCGCCGCTTCAGCAAATTCCTCTGGCTCTTTCCACACCAGGATCGGTTTACGCGCGGCCAGCGTTTCATCCAGGCGGCGACGCGGTGCATGATGCGGTGCTGTTTTCAAATCTTCATCACCAGCTTTAGCGCGCTTGGCAACAGACCGGAAAGCACCGATAAATTCGTCAATCGCCGCCTTGCTTTCGGTCTCGGTCGGCTCGACCAGCATCGCGCCATGGACCACCAATGGGAAGTACATGGTCATCGGATGATAGCCCTCATCAATCATGCCTTTTGCCAAATCCAATGTGCTCAATTCATTCGAGAAGCCTTTGTCAGAGAACAACGCCTCGTGCATGCATGGACCGCTATGCGCAAAAGGCGCATCAAGTATATCTTCCAACTGGCGCAAAATGTAATTGGCGTTGAGTACCGCGTCTTCTGACACCTGCTTCAGACCGTCTGCACCGTGGCTCAGCATATAGGTCAGAGCGCGGGTGAACATGCCCATTTGACCGTGGAAGGCGACCATCCGGCCAAAGCTGCTTTCATGATGGTCTTCTGCGGTTTCTTCTTCAACGAGATAGTAATGGCCGTCATCATTAATCTCGACAAATGGAAGTGGTGCATAAGGTGCCAATGCTTCCGAAAACACAACCGGCCCGGAACCCGGACCTCCGCCGCCATGTGGGGTGGAAAAGGTTTTGTGCAGATTGATGTGCATCGCATCGACACCCAAATCCCCCGGACGAACGCGGCCTACGATCGCATTGAAGTTCGCGCCATCGCAGTAAACCAGACCGCCTGCATCATGCACAGCATCCGAAATGGCCTTCATATCCGGCTCAAACAAACCACAGGTATTGGGATTGGTGATCATGACACCGGCGACATCCGGACCAAGGCGGGCTTTGAGGGCATTCAAGTCAACACGACCTGCATCGTTGGCAGGGATGTCTTCTACCTTGTAACCAGCAAACGCAGCGGTGGCCGGATTGGTTCCATGGGCACTTTCCGGCACCAGGATCACTTCCCGCGCATCTCCACGCGCTTCCAATGCCGAACGAATAGCCAAGATTCCGCAAAGTTCTCCATGCGCGCCCGCTTTGGGTGACATGGCTACCGCCGGCATTCCAGTGAGTTTTTTAAGCCAATCCGCGAGTTCATAGATGGTCTGCAGAGCACCCTGCACCGATTCCATCGGCTGTAGAGGATGAATATCAGCAAATCCCTTGAGCCGTGCCATTTTCTCATTGAGGCGCGGATTATGTTTCATCGTGCAACTGCCCAATGGGAACAATCCAACATCAATTGCATAGTTTTGACGGCTAAGCCGGGTATAGTGACGCACAGCTTCGGCTTCTGACAGTCCGGGCAAGCCGATACTGGCGGAACGATCCATAGCTCCAAGCCGGTTTTCCACCACGGGCGCTTCTGGTAGATCGACACCGCAACGATCAACAGAACCCCGTTCAAAAATCAACGGTTCATCAACCATCAGCGCACGATTGCCAGTATGTGTTTCGGTTGCAGTCTGGTCAGGCATGATCAAATTTTCTTCCTGTTTGGTAGGACGTCCAGTGGCGAGCATATTCATGACAGTTGACTTTCCAGCGCCGTCGCCAATTGCTCTACTTCTTCATCGGTTGACGTTTCCGTGACAGCAACCAGCAATCCATGAGCAAGCTTCTCATCGTCTGGATAAAGCCGTCCCAAGGACACACCAGCCAATATTCGTTGATCGGCCAACCGGCGCACAATTGGCCGCGCATCCTGATCAAGAACCAGCGTGAACTCATTGAAGAAGCTGTCATTCAAAAGGGAAACACCTTTGATGGCGTTCAGTCGATCCGCTACTTGCACCGCCTTTTTGTGATTGAGCAAAGCCAACTCACGGAGACCTTTTTCACCGAGCAATGTCATGTGAGCGGTAAATGCCAATGCGCATAGGCCGCTATTGGTGCAGATATTCGATGTCGCCTTTTCCCGACGGATATGCTGTTCGCGGGTGGAAAGTGTCAGGACAAAACCCCGTTTTCCTTCTGCATCAACCGTCTCGCCACATAATCGTCCAGGCATTTGCCGAACATATTTCTGTTTGCAACCGAACAGACCAACATAAGGCCCTCCAAATTGCAGACCAACACCTAGTGATTGTCCTTCGCCGACCACAATGTCTGCATCCATTTCACCGGGAGATTTGATAGCGCCCAAGGCAACGGGCTCGGTAACAACGGCAATCAACAATGCTTTATGTGCATGCGCCTTTTCCGCCAGTGCCGACATATCGGATATTCGTCCCAATATATCGGGATACTGAACCACCACACAGCTTGTTTCATCATCTATCTGATCAAGCAGTGCTTCATTGTCGCCAACAGCATCCAAAGTGGGCGCCTCGTAGACTAGCTGGTCCTTTGTAAACCGCGCCATAGTATCGCAAACCGAGACATAATGCGGATGCAGCCCGGAGGACAACACAGCTTTCCCGCGCTTGGTAATACGCCGCGCCATAACGATTGCTTCCCAGCAAGCAGTCGAACCATCATACATGCTGGCATTGGCAACATCGACACCAAAGAGCCGAGCCACCTGTGTCTGGAATTCAAACAGCGTTTGCAGCGTGCCCTGAGCGATCTCTGGTTGATAGGGCGTATAGGCGGTCAAAAATTCACCACGTTGGATGATGTGGTCTACGGATGCAGGCACGTGATGACGATAAGCCCCTGCTCCCAGGAAGAATGGCATATCACCCGCTGCATGATTTCGCTTGGCCAATGCCTTCATATGCGCCTCAACCGCCATTTCTCCAGCATGCATTGGCAGGTCACGAATGGGACCATCCAACTGCACTTCCCTTGGTACATCGACAAATAGTTCGTCGACCGAGCGGGCTCCGATTGCAGCCAACATGGCTTGACGATCTTCCGGAGTTTGAGGTAGGTAACGCATTGTTATTTCCTGATTATTTATAGATTTTCGATGAAAGCCTTGTACGCTTTTTCATCCATCAGGTCAGACAATTCATCTTTGTCTGACAGCGTCGCACGATAAAACCAGCCATCCTCTTCAGCCGATGAATTTACCAGAGCTGGTTCTTCTTCCAGCGCTTCGTTCACCTCGATAACTTCTCCGGAAACAGCGGCATAGACATCCGAAGCAGCCTTAACTGATTCCACTACCGCAGCATCATCACCCTGCTCCAACGTTGCCCCGACTTCGGGTGTTTCAACAAATACAATATCGCCCAACTGCTCTTGAGCATATTCGGTAATGCCTATGGTCGCGGTGTCACCCTCAACATCGACCCACTCATGTTCTTCGGTAAAATATCGGCTCATTCATTGTCCCCTTCAATCGTCTATATTTTCGGTTTGCGGTGATAGTTATGCGGTAAAAAGGGCATGTCCGCGACGGTACATGCGATCTGTTTTTTGCGTTGCTGGACGGTGATGGCGGTACCAGTGGCGGACAGCTCCATCGGCACGTAAGCCATGGCGATGGGCCTCTGCAGTGTTGGCGAGAAACCGCCGCTGGAAACCTTTCCAATCACGTTGCCAGAATTATCCACAACATCGGCTCCTTCACGAACCGGCTGACGGCCATCGACAAACAGGCCAACGCGCTTGGTTTCTGCCTTGTCAGGATATTGTGCCAGCACGCGCTCGGCACCAGCGAAATTGCCTTCCTCTCGGCGGACCTTGGAAAATGCAAAGTTGAGATTGGCCTCGACTGGCAGCACATCCGGGGTCATGTCATGTCCATAAAGCGGTAGTCCTGCTTCCAGCCGTAAACTGTCCCGCGCACCCAGCCCGATAGGTCGCACTTCCTCAAGGTCAGTTAGCGCAATTGCAAGAGCTTCCACATGTTCCGCCGGCACACTGATCTCAAAACCATCTTCGCCAGTATAACCGGACCTGCTGATACCGAGCGGAACGTCATTCCAGAGAAAGGGCCCAGCTTCCATGAAGTATAAATCGGTTGGAACAGGCCAACCAGCTTCAAACGGTTTAATATTGAGCTTTGCCAACGCCACTCCTGCCTTTGGCCCCTGCAAAGCCAGCAACGCAGCATCTTCAAGATGATCAAGTGTAATATGATCCGGCAATTGCGCCTGCATATAGGCAATATCATCATGTTTCGTCGCGCCGTTGACCACGAGATAGAGATTGCGCCCGGTATTGGTGACCATCAGATCATCCAATATTCCGCCATCCTGAGCGAGCAATAATGTATAGCGGATTTTACCTGCGCCCAGCGCAGAAAGATTACCTGGAGTGATTGCCTCCAATGCTTCAGCACAACCATCCCCTGAAAGGTTGAGTTGTCCCATATGCGACACGTCAAACAGGCCCGCTTCGGTGCGTGTCCAGATATGCTCGGCCATAACACCTTCATATTGCACCGGCATTTCATAGCCCGCAAAGGGTACCATGCGCGCACCAAGACCCCGGTGCCATTCACCAAGTGGGAGTTGTTTCAAACTTTCTGTATTATCACTCATCAATTTTCCGCATCAAAAGACAGCCCACAGCAAAGCCCTGCAAAACTGCCCCCTCTGTCACGGAACCTGAGAGCTTAGGCCTTCATTGCAATGAAGACTTTCCCCTTCGGTGGAGCGTCGGCCGTTTTAACCATCCGCTCTCTTTCCAGAGTGCTTGTTTGACTTGTGCGGTCCAGTGGCCTGAGAGTTTCCGGGGCGGTTGCTCCTTCGGCGGCTTTTGTAACCTGTCGGAAACGCAAACGCTCTCCCGCACAGCCTGATGATCTGAAAGATCAAAAGCAGAAAAAGAAGTGACTCAGCAGCGCTTCGGAGTCAATGATTCTATGAAAATTATTGCTAAACCAGATCCATTATTTGATCATTCTCATGGATATGCGCACCATCCGGTTCTGCGCCGATTAAATTGGCCATTGCCGTTGCCACATTTTCGGCATGTATCGAGCGATATCGGCGGAATTTGCCGTGCAACAATATATCCATCACCGGGCTAGCTGCGATAGCCAGTCTTTCTCCGACCCTGAAATCATTGGTTCGATCACCGCGTAACAGACCGGGGCGAACAATGTCTAGCCGATCAAAATTCAGTTCCTGCAGCACATCCTCGGCTTGACCCTTGGTTTTCAAGTAAAAACTTGAAGCGCCACTATCTGCCATAGTCGAGGTTACGCATAGGAAATGCCGGGTCCCCGATTTTTTCGCCGCGCTAGCAACACTGGCGACCAAATCCCGGTCGACGGCTGCGAATGCTTCTTGTGAACCCGCTTTCTTGATTGTCGTACCGAGACAGGAAATAACCGTTTTCGGCTTCACTTTTTTGATGGTTGCGGGCCAGTTTTCTTGCAACTGAACGTGGATTTTCGCTGCGCCCACATCTTCCCGATAGGGTCTCCGAAAAAGTAAATGCAACCCTTTGCCGCCTTCGCGCTCAATCAGTTCTCTGACCAGTAAATTACCGATCAAGCCAGTACCGCCAACAACCATCGCTTTTTCAGCCATGCCGATCTCCGTAAATTTCTCCATAGCGGTTTTTCGCATACCGGTCAGTCATGCCGGCCAGGAAATCAGCAATATGCCGAATTCTTGCTGGTTCCTCTGTCGGTAAAGTTTCTGCCCAATCAGATGGCATCAATTCAGGATCAATGCGATAAGCTTCTATTAAACCTGCTACCATTACTTTGCCTTCATCAGCAGCAGCCAGCTGTTTGGGATGATGGTACAGGTTTTCATACATAAAGCCCTTGAGAGCCCGTTCATTCTCGGCCATCTCATATGAAAACCCGCTCATCATTTCTCCAGCCTGCCTAACATCTTCCAGGGTCTCGATTTTATGACGAGAAATCTGCGAACGCGTCGCCCCTAGAACATCGTTGACCATCAATCCGATTTGATCGCGGATCAGTTCAGGCAACAGTTTTTCATGGGACACGTCGGGAAAACGCCGGCGAATTTCGTCCCAGCGATCGGCGATAAATGGCATCTGTAGCAATTGATCCAAGTTCAGTAACCCCGCCCTGATTCCATCATCAATGTCATGATTGTCGTAGGCGATATCATCCGCGATCGCAGCGACCTGTGCTTCCAGCGACGGCCATCTATTCAAATCCAGATCCATAGCAGCATTAATTTCTGCCAGTGCCCATGTAGGATTAGAAACCGGGCCATTATGCTTGGCCAACCCTTCGAGCATTTCCCAAGTCAGGTTTAAGCCCTTCCAACGTGGATAAGGGTTTTCCAAAGTGGTCAATGTGCGCAGCGTATGGGCATTATGATCAAAACCGCCATAATCGGCCAACGCCTCTTCCAGTGCATCCTCTCCGGCATGGCCAAAGGGGGGATGACCGATATCATGGGCAAGGCAAAGCGCCTCGGTCAGGTCTTCATTCAATCCCAATGCGCGCGCCAGTGTCCGCCCGATTTGTGCAACCTCTAGGCTATGTGTCAGACGTACCCGATAATGATCGCCATCGGGAGCGACAAAAACCTGCGTTTTATGGCGCAAGCGCCGAAACGAGATCGAGTGTATGATCCGATCACGATCGCGTTGAAAATCATCGCGCGGACCGCGGGTTACATCTCGTTTCTCATCATGAAGCCGCCCCCGACTTGCCAGTGGATCACTGGCATAGCTCGCTAGTGTCATCATCCAGAAGATTTCATTACGGCAGCTTGTTTACTTTCGTGCCCTTGGCACTGACCCAGGCAAAACTGTCACCACCATTTTTGCGAAATGCGGC
>Ga0316204_10003848_pt1 | contig 28686 bp, 34 predicted proteins | sample 6monrhotite_MG_2_FD_205661 | JGI IMG/M metagenome (GOLD analysis project Ga0316204, IMG submission 205661) | Microbial mat bacterial communities from mineral coupon in-situ incubated in ocean water Damariscotta River, Maine, United States -... | ecosystem: Environmental > Aquatic > Marine >...
TTATTTAGCAAGGGCCAGTCGTCGACTAATTACTGCGCAACTTTATGAATTGTGGAAAAAATGGTGTCGATATCATTGATGCCAAAGGCTTAGCGTACAATTTTTTCCGTTTCGTGAACTGACCCCTAATTACACAACTCTTTCTTCGATTTGGCTGACAGTGCGCGGAACGCTTTAAAGCTATCTAGCTTAGACCCTGTTAACCAACTCCTATCTAATTTGGCAAAGCTTTCATCAATCACCGCCTGAGCCTTTGAACTCCCAATATCACCTTTGCTTGAATCAGCAAAAGTTCTCTTTGCTTCGATGTTTAGACCGCTGCGGATATACTCGTCTGACATTAAGTCGTAACAAACACCAAACATCACTAAATCGGTGCCAAGGTTCTGATTATTACAAACAGCCACTCGGGCAGCCGCTCTGCGGTAAAGACCGAGATCTTGTCTTAATGCCTCACTGTATTTCGGTTTAACGTCCAGCTGCTCGGCATCTTCCTCATTATCGCTACCGAAACCGCTGGAAGCCGGATTCCGAAAAGCGTCTAACCGCTTCGCATCGTTACTATCTACCAGTCCCTCGTTGAGGTTTAGCACGCCTTTGTTATCGAGATTAATGATCACTCCGGCGAACGGTTTTTCAGCATCAACAAAAGTGAAATAGTCCTCTAACTTTTCTTCAAGTTCCCACAAAGTATTTTGAACCTTATCGTATTCTTCCTCTAGCTCGTCAGTAAAATCATCCGCATCGGTTTTATCCAATTCTTCAAGTCTGTCTTCACATTGCTTGATTTTATTAGTCAGTGATTTAGGCACTTTAGTGGGTATTTTTTTGATAACTTCATACTGGTTTAGATCCCAGTTTTGAAAGGAAGGATCATACTTTGCCCAAGACCAGTCTTTTTGTAGCTCTTCTATTTTAGCTTGAAGTATCTCGTCAACCATCGAATCCAGAAGCTCGACGTCATTGACATAAACTGTTTCTTCAAACAAATCGTTCGAGACCGTCCCTCCAGCCTTTTTGTATTTCGCGAGACCAACCAAAAGCATGCGCTTGTCGGTCGTGCTAGGAGATTCGTTGGTTAAATAAGCACGAATATTGGTATCACTAAATCGGTAATCATCATCCTTATATTTATTGTAAGCCTCCAGCTGCCGCTCATGGTTTTCGCTGACTGTGAATGCTTGTAAAATTTCCTCTGAAAACTTACCCGCTCGACACGCTTCTCGAAGCTCCTCTGCAACTCCACCTAATGCGAGACGTTGTTTCACATATTTTTGAGTCTTTCCAAATCGCGTGGCCACGTCCTTGATGCTTAGGTTATCTTTTTCTACCAGATATAAGTAGGCTTCAAATTCATCCACAGAATGAGCATCTTCTCGGTGTGTATTTTCACAAATACTGACTTCCTTTGCGCTTGCACCCTCAGGTAAAACCAACACAGGGATCAGATCGCTTTTGGAATAAACCTTTTCCTCAACGAGCTTAGCGAATTGCGCTAGTCGTCGCCCACCGGCCTCAACAGCGAACTTGGAGCCATTGGTAGTGACAACAAGGTTTTGGATAATGCCGTGTGCTGCAATAGATGCCTTTAACTCTTTATCGGCAGCTTTGCTCGTTGTTGACTTTCTCATGTTCTCGTTCGATAGCACGAGATCGTTGAAGGGGACTTCTTTTCTAATGGCAGTTGATGTCGTCATTTTTAGAATCCTATTTAAAGTAATTTTGATTGTGGTAAGGGGTAGCTAAGAGAGGGAAGTCCCTCTCTTTAAAAGAGGCTATTGTTTTTCCTTTTTGGGTAAGACCTGAATGGTTCCCGATAAACTGATCCCGTCTGGGATCACTAAACTGAACCCCGTACCGGAGCTATTGGGAAAGGCGGTTCCTACTCGATGCCATCGACTTTGCTCTTTACCTTCGTGCTGATAGTTCTCGACAACAAATGCTTCATGGATTGGGTTTGAATTTGACATAAGTGATCTCCTTTGATCGTTAATTCGCTTTAGGGTTATGAATCGCGTTTCTCGCGTCTCATGCCCCGGCGACTAGGCCACTAGGTGTTAGTGAATCAGTCAAGAAAAATTGCGGAGTGTCTGAGAGCAGGGCGGTAGAAACCGTCATTTTTCTTTATCTGAGAGGTGGACAAAAGCACCTCATTGTTTTCGTCTTTGTTTTGTGGCACTAATCCGTCTGTTGATGTAGTATCATTTACTAGACATATTTGACAGGTCGTTTTAAAAAGGTATACTAGACGCATATGACAGGTAATAAGCTTTCTTTATTTAGACAAATCGCCAACCGGAAAGGTTGGACATTTAACGATATTGGCGAGCGCTGGGATGTATCCGAACGCCAAATGTCACGGGTTGCTAATAGTGGCAAACAAAGAGATATTGACGCCGTGAACGGGCTTCCAGACAAATTGGAAGAGAATATGAACGAACTAGCAACTTATTTGGGCTTAACGGACGATCAATATGATGAGCTTGATCCTGAACTTCAAGAAGATATGGGTCACAGTGGTGAAATGCTTTACTCTTATTGGTTTTATGTACCAGAGCACGCATCTAGTGAAATATTAGAAGTCACTGGTTGGCGTGTTGGTCAATTAATTAACGGTATTCCGACGTGGGCCGTAGATAACGGTGAGTCGTAGCGTTCAAAATTTAAAGTGGGAAATAGGAAACAGATTTAAACTAACGTGGATTAAATGAGTTGGCCCTCATTTAATCCACTCATCAAGACAACTGCAAGGAGTTGAAATGACTACAGATAAGAGTAACGAAAATATGCTGGTTAAACCAGAAATTTTGAATGTTGCACCAGAATTCTCACTGAGAAAATCGATTAGAACATGCATGTTCCCTGTATTATTGTTCTTCGCATGTTTCTATTTACTGGTTCAAATAAATGTGTCCATTGACCAAAATCAAAAATTTTTAAGAGAGTTTTTTCGTATTGAATATACAAATCTAGGCTATCTTTTGTCAGCAATCTATTTATCGATAATGGCAGTTGTTTATATCACTTGTTGTAAAATTAAATACGCTAATGCTTTTCCTGGAAAAACAGCAATAGTGATATATGCTAGTCTTGCAGCAGTTTACGTTACTCTCACACAAGTGATGCATCATTCATTTGAAGATGTGGAATTGCTTACAAGAATTGAAAGCACTCTATATGACTTCTCACTTATACCATATTGGTTTTTACCTTTTGGTGTTTTATTTTTGTTAATATACATATGCGCAATTTACGCCACACCCTGTGATAGTTAGCCACAACAAAAAGCCAACAAGGAATATTTAATGACAACATTGAGAACACCTCTTCTTATCGCTTTGACATTCGGGTTTGGACTGCCGCTGCTGGTTATTATCCTAACTAAATCATTCGGCGCGCACGAATCTCTCGCAGTGGCTTATGGAGCGGTAGTTTTTATGGCGGGAGTGTCAGTGTTCATGGCTCTAGGCCTTATCGCTGTAGTCCTAGAACTAAAATCGAATCCTCCTAATGAGGGTTCATCTCCATTATGGAATGTGGCTCTGTTTCTTTTTATTGGTTGGCATATGGTTAACGGTATACCTGGCGCTGTCGATAAAGTAATGGAAGAGCAGTTTTATAGTGAAGCGACTGGCTCTATCACGATCGGGGTTTCAGATGAGATAAGTCGTTTTTTCGGTCCGAGATCTGGAAGCTGTTCTCACGTTAAAAATTCATCTGGCAATAACCCGCTGATTATCAGGACCCAGTTAGACGACGAGTCGATAGAACTATGTGGTATTCACATTGATAGAAAGAACCCTTTGGGTTACATGATGGCACCGACAGATGGCGGCGTGAAAATTAGGTTTGGAAGATGGCCCAACGGCCATTTTCTTATATCATCAAAGACAAAAGACATTGGTGAAAGTTAATAGGGTCATTTTAATTAGAAGGAACTTAGGGAATGGAAAACAAGGAGCCACCGGTTGTACTCGTTAAGACCTGGTATAGCTTACTAAAGCAAAACAAAGATCTCGAAGCCAAAGAACGTGGCAAGGAAATGCTCATACAAGCCTTTGGCGACATGAAATCGCTTGTCGTTTTTTTGAAAAAACACAACATTGCCCAGTAATTAAGAATATGGAATAGACGATGAAATATGCAATCATTTGCGATTACCCATTAAACGATAAGATCGTTATTGTAGAAGCTGATAGTCGCGACGAAGCACTTGCGAAAACAAAGTTTTCAATCTCGCTAATTTCAAAATGCGAGCCAGAAGAAGTTAGCCTGTATAACTGTTGCGATGAATTGAGCAAGCCATCATTGGTACTTTATTTCGAAACCGGTCATGGTGGACCAATAAATGTGAATGAGAGAAATGCTTGTGATTGGGAAACGAATCCCTTGATTCTACTCAACGATTTGGAGCGCGACGCGGCGTATCAACGTTACTATCAGGCTATGCAAGATAGAGCTGAGTATCTAGCTCAAAAAACTATTCAAAAGATTGGTTAAATAAGAGGAAAGAATGATGGTAAAAACCATTACTGGCGAATGCTCACAAACACTAGGACCGCTTAGCCAAAAGCTATCTGGTACTGTTACTAGAGCTATTGATTTAATTGAGAAGGCAGAAGACGTCCCTATAGAAGCAAAGAAATCAATTAAAGAATGGTTTAAAGAAAAGCTAGATTCACTTACGAACACCGACATCGATAATTTGGTTGAGCTGTTACCCGATGGACTATTAGAGCATCTAGAAACTATCCAAAATATTCTACAGCAAGTGCTGTGAGCGCTAATAAAATATCAGGTGAGTAAACACAATGCCCCAGAAAACATGTAAAAATAAGTACTGTGCCGAGTACCCTTATGCTGGGGATTTTTGCGAAACTCACGAAGAAAAAATGCGCACAAATAGAGAACAAAGAGATGGCGGTATATCGCTGTTGGGCTCTAATTGCGTTGACGGTCAACCAATTACCAATTCTGAATTGAGAATGTTATTTGAAAAGCTCAATGAGTATCACCATTTGATTTCTCCCACGTTACAGGCTAACGCCCAACTGGCAAACAAAATGCCTTTAGAGTTGGCAAAAAGTGCACAGCAATGGTGCCTGAAAATAGCACAAAACATTTGGGAACAAGAGATGAAGCATAGAGAGAATTTTGGAACCGATATTTGTCTCGATAATGTTTCCCATTTGTGGTCCCGCTTGGCTGACCTAAATATCTATAAACCCAAAAGCTCGATTAATTCTTAATTGAATCTCCTCAGATTTAAGAGTAGGGCATTTTACAAGTACCCAACCACATATTTAATGTTTTAGAGCACGGTGTAATAAATAAAAACAACTCTATCCAGGACTAAGATCTCTTGTCCTGAGCTCAAGCGACAACGCAATGCAAGTGGATCTGACTCGTCGATATTGCCGATATGTATATTCTTATTAGGAAATATGGTTTCCAGATCGTCCCACTCTGCATTACTCAACTTTCTGCGACTACGTAATTTTCTCGGACTAAAATTCATTTTCTACCTCACTAATATTAAACGTTAAATTCATTGCAGTATTGTCTCGATAGCGCTTAACCCATTCACGGCAATGACAGATAATGGTGAACAGAGCACAACCGGCGCACTAAAAATCGGACTTCCATTGCTATCGACAAAAGACTCATTCAACAAGGGGTTGTAGGTAACTTCTAGATTTTCTCTGCTCGGCCTTAAGAAACCATACTCCCTTGCGCGTATTAGCGCGTTACGCCCTCTATAGACAACCTTTCCCCTAATAAAGGCATGCACCGTCTTGGCGGCCACACCTTCAGCGCTTGCCGCTGACATTCTTTTTAAAGTATCTTGCCTACCCGCTGCCTGCACGACGAAATCCGCCCCTGAAATCAATACACACTGATTTGTCCAGCGAACCTTCGACTTAAATTGGCCGGTACACCCTCTAATTGAATAAACTCTCTGACCATCCTTTTTCATTTTTCGGCGATTCAAATAAACGTCATATTTCATTTCAAAACTCCTTACAATTCGCTTTAGGGTTATGAATCGCGTTTCTCGCGTCTCATGCCGCGGCGACTCGGCCTACGAGGTGTTAGTGAATCAGTCAAGGAAAATTGCGGAGTGTCTGAGAGCAGGGCGGTAGAAACCGTCATTTCCCTTGACTGAGAGGTGGACAAAAGCACCTAGTCTATTTCCCCGAATTCCGTTGCTAGTTTCCTCCTATCTTTGCTAGGCTTACTCTAAAAGTAAGGAGAGGTTTACTATGAAAGTAAAAGAGCTGATAAAACAATTGGAATGTTTCGATCCGGAATTACGCGTTACTCTATACAGTGAGGATTCCGACAAGGTTGTAGGGATGGATATATTGGATATTGACGTTACCGATGGAGAGCTAATGAGAACAGAAGAGGGCAATCCTACGATTCGATTTGGGAAAAGCGAACATTCTGTTAAATTCCTGGGTGTTAATATAAGTTCAGATACCTGAGAAAGCGTACATTATGCCGAGAAGATTGACCCAAACTAAATCGACGACACATCAGGCGATGAAAAATAGCTCGTTCGAGAGCATGGTCGTTAGCTGGCTAATGCAAGACGGATGGCAAGTGTTTCTACCAGTATTAGATCACGGCCATCAAACCGATATTTTGGTCTCCGATGGTCCCAACTTTCACCGAATCCAAATCAAGACAGTGGATGCCGTAGACGAAAACCATCTTGTACACAATAAATGGAAAAACAGTTATGTAGAGCTGGTGATATATTTTGCTAGAAATTCAAACTGGGGGTATATAGCACCAGCGTTTGAAGAAGAGAATCGCCCAATAAATCATAAAGACCACAGAAAATTCCTAAACAATAAAAAAGAATTTTTAAAGGTTTTTCACTTGTTCTAGTTTTCGAATCTATAGCAACCAACACCAAAAACTCAGTTCTGATTATAGTTGCACACAGTATTTATAGATTGAAAGAAACAAGTTACCCATTGAACCAATTGCGATGAAAATGGCGGCCCACAAAGCAATTCTCGCCGTTTTTGCAGAAGATTGGCTCGCTTTGACTGCTGCCTCAGTTAATTCTTTTTGGCTGTTAAATCTCGCATCGTTATCATTATGTTCTTGAAGCTTTAATGCGACATCAAAACCCTTAGTCGTTAGTTGAAATTCAATCCGCTCCAGTATGAAGGTAGTAGGATGTGATTGAGGTGATCTAAGGTGTTCCGGGTACATGAAAGACTGACTCTGTGGAATATGTAAACCTCGCGCTAGCCAAAAATATGAATAAGCTTCAACATCATCCAGTTTACCTTCTAAATCGCAAAAGCCATCTTCTGGCATGTGATCTTTGGAAAAATAGATTTTACGCTCTATTAAACTTCTCGTGTGGAGACCGTTCAGAGCGATAAGTACATGGCTATATTTTTGGATTTCGAGCGAGGATTCAGTGTATTTTTGATCGACTAGCTCACCTGTCATCTGAGCGTAACTTTCTAGTTCGAACAATTCGTCCATCAAACAAACTAGATGATAATTACTCTTGTCGAGCACTATGTTTGAAAAACCATTAAAAAGGAATGAGAGTAAAGCTCTCTCAGTTTCCGCGCGTTTTGACCCTGCATTTAAAACCTGCTCTTGCTGAATATTGGTAAGCTTTTCCTTCATTTGAATAGGGTCCTAAGAATATTTCTAAGTTCGCTTAGACTGTTCGTCTAATACCTGTGTTTTGTAGTCCATAATACCAGAACATTATCTTAAGAAAATTGGTAATTACTAGAAATATAGACGTGCACATAGGTCTTAAATGGAGAGCAAGGCCTTATTACATTTGCTAGCAAAGATAGATTCGATATATTATTTAACCAACGCATCGCTCAAATTGGATGCTCTAGCAAAGGGATTTCATAAATGCTTAAACTTAATTCGCTCGTCAATTCAATTCCTTGGTATGTTTTTGGTGCTTTAATCGTTATTGGAATAATTAACATCTTTCTCAATGCTGAGAATCAATTTGTGGTGATAACGAGCGTTGTTGCTTGCAGTTGTTTTACTTATATTATCGTTTCTAAACTTACTAAATAGGGCAGCTTAGCTGTCAATAAAATCATGGAACCACTTATTCCAATAGCCAGAGAAAACACCAGTGAAAAGCTTGTGTTTGTCGATGAAGTCCTTGGAGGAGTTGACTGCAATTGCCGGTGTATTTTTTGTGACGTTCGGCTGATAGCTCGTAAAGGGGATGTCGTCAGCCATCACTTCGCCCACTATGGAAAGGAGGTCGACGAGGATAAGCCTTGCCCCGCTAGTTTCGAGCGAGCGGTTTTCTGGATGGTTCGCTCTATTCTTGAAGATAATCAATCCATTTCCCTTCCAGGCATCAAGGAAAGGCGTCAAGAGCTCAGTCTAGATTTAGATAAAGAATACTGCCTCAAAGAGCGGTCAATGCCTTATAGTCAGCTGACCTACCCAAACCACCAAATCGACCGGTATAGTGATACGGCTCTATTGGAAAATGAGGAAGATTCGATATTGTTAAGGTTCTATTGCTCTGAAAAATACAAACTCCCTCGTTTAGCTATCGATCTAGTTAATGTGCCTAACCGCGCTTGTTTAGGGATTTACCTAGGAAGTCTCTACGAAATATTTTCAAAACAAAATGATCGGTTTAGAGCCACGCTAGAGGAGTATGTTTTAGGCGATAGGGGTAATAAAAGGTGGTTCTATCATCCTTTTGAAAAAGAGTGTGCGATCGATTTCAATCAACTAATTTCTGCTGCAATGAAGAATAAACCAATGAGCCGCAAAGAAGAAGCAATGGCGCGGTTTAAGCAGAAAATGAAAGAATCGGGCTTTTAAAGGTCTCGAACAGGAATATCAATGATTGAAGAAAATCTACCAGAATCGATGTATATATGTACAAACTGTATTGGCGAGAAGTTTCTCAAGAACGAGATCAATAAGTTGAATTTGATTGAAAAATGCAGCTATTGCGGTACTACAGATAAACCAACTACATCTTTAGATGAATTGGCCGAAGAGCTTCATATTGTTCTAAGCCAGCAATTTAACCTAACGCCTGAAGAACCAACAGGTTATGAAGCGTACCTACACAAGGACGGGCTCTGGGAGAGAGCTGGCGATTTAATTGAAGATGTCATCCAAGATGTCTTAGATGTTGATACTAGTATTGGAATAGATATCAGAGAATATCTTTCCGATGAGTACGATTCGCGCGGCGAAGACTCGTTAATGGCATTGCAGCCATACTCGAGCGAGGCTCAGTATCAGGTAAAACCAATAGATTCGGTAGAGTTCACCGAAGAGTGGAGAGCGTTCAAATCGAGTATCCATTCAGAGGCTAGATTTTTTAACAATAATGCAGCCACCTCTCTTAAGTGGTTGTTCAATGGTATTAGTGAATTAAATAGTGCCTCTGGGGAGCCGGTGGTTAGAGTTTATTCGAAAGATGGCGAGTTTTTTCGTTCCAGAGTTGCTCTAACAGATAAAAACTTAGTGGGCATTTTAGAAAACTTACCTGGTTCACTAGGGCCACCTCCTTCTGGCAGGGTCTCAGCCGGAAGGATGAATGCGGATGGGATCAGCGTGTTTTACGGTGGGCTCGATAAATCTACTTGCATCGCTGAAGTCAGAGCGCCGGTGGGCAGTACAGTCATCACCGGTTGCTTTAAACCTATACGAGATGTGAGAGTGTTAGACTTGAGTCTACTTCAAAAGTGTCGGATAGAAGAAGGAAGTTATTTCGATAAGCTTCATATTGAAAAGCTTTCTCGCATCAGTTTTCTAGAAGCTTTAATAAGCGAACTGTCTGCACCCATATTGCCAGGACGTGAGGCCGACTACGTACCAACTCAAGTTCTAGCTGAATACCTCGCTTCAGCTCATGAAAACCTCGATGGTTTGGTTTTTAATTCATCTCAAGTCGATAAGTCTGATGATAAACCAAACTCTGGAAAGAACATCGTGTTGTTTCAACGCGCTTCAGGTGTGGCAAAGAGCGATAGACCGAAAGGAGCTACTTCAAAAGTAAGGTTTGGAAGTGGTCATCCTGAAGAAGATTTGGAAAAAATACGAATAGTTGAGAAAATAAGAAACTCTAAAACTAGCAATCCATTTTCCGGCCTCCCTTCTATGGGAAGGGCCAGTAACAATGAATTTGCTATACCCCGTGAACCCACACTCAGGCTAGACTTAGAGTCGGTTGAGGTCGATGATATCGCAGGCATCAATTACCGCGAAAAGAAGCGCCCTTTGACAAGACACAAAGAGTATGAAAATCAAAAACCGAAGGAATATTGAATTTTTGGGACCGGTGCCCCCAAAACCCCCATGTGATATCTTCTAGTTAATTTCTTACCAGCTTATGGAACTGACAAAGAAACTTAACACTATAAATCTGGCAATATAATAAGCTTTTTGACTAGCTATGCGACATGTATAGCCTTCACGATAGGCATATGTGGCCAATTTCATCGATTTCGACACTCAATTAGCCAATTAACCGCTGAAAAGCTTAGACATGCTAATGAGACTCTATTCTTACTAGCATTTGCATTTTTACTAATGTTTAGTATAATCATTTAACAAGAACAGCGCATCGGTACGATTTGATGTCAGAGGGGTTGCGCTAACAACCCCTTTCAAAAACCACCTCATGGTGGTTTTTTATTGCCTTCGATATATGTTTCAAAGCTCTCTTTCAAACGCTATAATAATCTTACACATTGACAATCATTGTTAGCGATTGAAGCACCCCACCTATTGTCATTTTGAGAGTGACAATAGGTGGGGTGGGACAGAGTACTTCCTCCTTACTCGAAGTTCTGCCCTATAGCAGCATGGCAGGTTAGTTTAGCGGCTAATTTTTGGCTCTTAGGCCATGCTATTATTACTTTAACCCGCCGTATCGATGCGCTGTTCTTGTGCGTCTTGCCGACACGAAGTTCAGCCAAAAACTAAGTTAAGCTGCGGCCTCATTTGAGGAAATAATAATGACAAGCTTAGAGCTAATCATAGTATGTTTTATTGTTGCGCGTCTACGTAATGGAGGTCCCCTAGTTACGACTGGAGATATCATTATCGGAAGCCGCAACCGCAAAGACAGTAAATAAACGCTATGTTTTACCCCGCAATCGCGGGGTTTTTTAATACACTAAACACATAGCTATTCATAATAGGGTTTAGCGCCCATCCCCTATTAGAGTAAAATCAACAATTCAGTACGTTCTCGTATAAAATGTAATTAGAGGTATAATTCTTTGGGCATTCGGCTAAAAAACCAACAAAACGCAGCCGAAAGAACAGCACAAAAAACGTGTTGAATTCTCTGCTAGGTGTTAGGTGTCTTACTGAACGGTCAAAAATGGAGTATTTATGCATATAGGAAAAGTAAGTTGTTTTATTCTCTTGTCAGTAACAGTTTTTCTTGCATCTTGTGAAAATAACAGTCCGTTAGCGGAAAGTTCTCGCCATAATGAAGAGGCTGCATTAACTCAAAAAGCTCAACCTCGCGTTAAAGAGTATGTAATAACAGTTAAAGCAAATGAAATAGAAGGCAAGAAAGTTAGGCTTTCTATTGGCTCAAATATTCCAGGTAATACCGAAATTATGGCGGGCCTCAGTCTTATCGGGCAAGCTCCCGAAGACACATATATTGGTAAAAGCGAACGCGTAAGAGTATCAAATGGAAGTGCCGAAATCGTTATAGATATTAGCGATCTACCGAGTGGTGAATACACGGCAGAAGTGAATTTTTATCCAATGTGGGGGCTTCAGGATGAAAAGTCCAAATTAACTGGGATAAACTACGAAATTAGTGCGTCGCAAAAAATTGAAATTAGCGGGTCTGGTGAATCTTCTGAGCTAGTAGCTAAGAGAAAAGCAGGGCAAAAATGGGTGATGGAAAATATTATTGTCGGAACTCCTTGGAATCCAAGTGAGTGGGAAGAGCGGTTTGGATCACGGGAGGAGCTTCCTGTAACCTCAATGAATCCAAATATCATAAAAAACTACTACTTCCCCTCTATAGATATGACCGTCATTGTGAATACTTTAAAAGCCAGCGTGGTTACCTGGCGTATGGGAAAAGATGGAGCTTGAATTTGGCTACTAAAGTTAATCTTCTAAATGGGGTTCTAGGGCCATAGCCGCCAATTGTTGCATGTCGCTCTGTAACCCTTTTCATACCTAGCCTACAGCTGACCTATACTTTTTTAACAACTTCAAAATCACGCTGTTAACAACCTTTTTCTACGTATTATTCGCAATATTTCTCTATTTTACCCCTTTTAAAAGGAGAATATTCAGCCACCGAGAGCCTTAACCGCAAAATGTTGCGTGTCGGCTTGTAGGCCTTTAGTGCCAAGGCCTACGGAACACCTATACATTTTTAGCTTGCTAATATTTCCATTTGGAAAAAATATTTTGTCTGTATTTTAGCCATATTATTAACATTGATATTCAATTTCCCGTATTTTATCGATCCCTATAAAAACAACTCTATTTCGGAGAAATATAAAATGGCTAAATCTTTGGGAAAACGAATAGAAATACTTACGGATGCAGAAATATCTGAATTGTACTCAGTTCCGGCTATGACAGAAAGTGACCGTCAATACTTCTTTTCATTGAATGACTCAGAATTGGCTTTATTTGAGAGTCGAGATTCAGTTCAAATGAAAGTTTATTATGTCCTTTTGCTAGGATATTTTAAGTATAAACCTGTAATTATGGATTTCACTCTTTCAGAAGTGAAAGATGATCTTGATTATATTCTGCAACTCTATTTACCCAACAAAAAGCTACCTCGCAAAGGTCTGAGTAGATATCAAAAAACTCGAATTTACCAATTGGTCCTCGAATTAGAGGGATATCGCTCGTTTGATGCGAAAATGCAAGTCGCGCTCAGTAAGCAAGCAAAAGATGAAGCAACAATATGCGTTGAACCACGCCATATTTTTGATGAATGTGTCGACTTTCTAGCTTACAAGAAGACACCTATACCTTCGTACTCTCGACTACAAAAGATTGTATCCTCAGCTCTACAGGCGGAGCACCTTCGCACAGAAAATCTACTGCACTCGAAAATGCCAGAGAAGTTAACAACCAAGATTGAGCAGATTATCTCTGCTAAAGGATCTGTATCATTGTTAACAACAATAAAAACGCTGCCAAAGGACTTTACTCGCAAGGAGCTAACAAAAGAAATAGCGACATTTAAATTGATCAAGGAAATTTACCCGAGTGTTACTCAGGTTATCGAAAAGTTGAGACTCTCCAAGCGAAATATTGATTATTATGCATCGCTTGTTGATTATTACACGATCACAAAATTACGCCGTTTTTCATTTGAAACTGCAGCACTTTACATTATTTGTTACTTGCACCAGCGGTTTAAACAAATTAATGATAATTTTGTGAATGCCTTTATCTACCACGTTAGAAAACTAACCGATGAAGCAAGCGCTGATGGTAAATCGAAGGTTTATGATGCGCTCAAAAATATTAATGAAAAAATGAAACAGGCGAGCTCGTTACTCAACCTGTACATTGATGATGATATCGGCGATACCACGCCATTTAAGGACGTTAGAAAGAAAGCATTCTGCATTCTCTCGCAAAAAGAGATCCCAATAGTCAGAGATTATCTTTCTGATATCGAGATGGATAAAAAACGATTCGAGTGGGAATATATTGACCGCAACAAAAATCGAATAAATGGCGTAATACGCAGTCTTTTTGAGTGCATGGAATTTTCGGAGCGAGCTGTCGGCTCTTCAGTTTTAAAACAAGTTGAAGTAACCCAGCTTGAGTTAGCTAACTCAGGAACGATGAGTTCCTTTGATGCTCGTCTGATTACTAAGCAGTTAAAACCTTATCTGACGCCAGAAATTAATGGGGTGTCGGAAGTGATTTTGCATCGAGCTGAGATCTACCTTTATCGTCGTATTAAAGATCGACTCGATACAGGGGAACTATTTATTGCTGATAGCTTAACATTTAAAAAGTTTGAAGCTGATCTGATCGATGATAAGTCCTGGAAAAATAAAAAAGCACTCATCGAAGCCTGCAACCTCCCGAGTATGCAGGTTGACATTCACGAAATGATCGATAAAAAGCTATTGGAATTAGATAGTAAATTAACTGAAGTGAGCCATAGACTTAAAAGCGGTGAAAATCGGTCCGTTGTGTTTACCGATCGGTCAGGAAAGACCAAATGGACCATCCGAAAATCCAAAAGAGGAAAAGATGTAAATAACCCATTTTTTGAAAAATTAACCCAAACGCATATTGGGGACGTGATGGCATTTGTCGATCGAGAAACTGATTTTTTCTCATCCTTCACGCATATCAACACCCATCATCAAAAGAAGTCAGCGGAGTTAAGTCCATTGATTGCTTGTATCGTCGCCAACGGTACACGTTTTGGCGCTAACAAAATGGCGGATATATGCGATCTCACTTTTGATAAAATGAGGACTACTCAAAAGAATTTTCTGCGCATGGAAACGTTACACGATGCCAATGATATCGTGAGCAATGCGATCGCTAAGCTCCCTATATTTCGATATTACAATATCCAAGAGGACCTTCTTCATGCGAGTAGCGATGGTCAAAAATTCGAAAGCCGGAAAAGTACAATGAGAACTCGTTTTTCTTCCAAATATCTGGGGAGAGGAAAGGGACTTTCAAATATCACTCTGAGTGCTAACCATGTTCCAGTGAACGCAAAACTGATGGGACTAAATGAGCACGAATCCCATCATGTTTTTGACCTACTTTATAACAACACATCAGATATACAGCCGGATATGTTATCCACTGATTTTCACGGTACTAATCAAGTTAACTTTGCTTTATTGGATTTTTTTGGATGGAAGTTTGCACCGAGATATCCGAAGTTTGGAAAAGTCATTGATGATTTGTTTACCGTTTCAGAGGACGAAAACTCGAGGCTTTTGAATATGAGAAAACCGATCCGAAACAAACTCATTTGTGATGACTGGGATTTCGTTCAGCGGATAGTATTATCTTTGCAAAGAAAAGAAACAACGCAATCGATAATTGTAAAAAAATTGTCTAGCTACAAATCTAATAGTAAGTTGTTTTCGGCACTGATTGAGTACGATCGCCTAGTCAAAAGTCTCTTCGTTCTGAACTACATGGATGATGAACCTCTGCGTCATTATGTACATCGTGCGCTCAATCGCGGTGAAGCGTATCACCAACTACAACGGAAAATTGAATCTATTCATGGTAGTAAGTTTAGAGGGGGTTCCGATCAAGAAATCAATGTATGGAGTGAGTGTTCTCGGTTTATAAGCAATTGTATTATCTATTTTAATTCTGCAATCTTGTCCAAGCTGCTAAAACACTATGAAGACGAGAATGATACCGAAAACGCGGACTTGGCCAAATTACTCTCACCAGTTGCCTGGACTAACGTTAATCTAAATGGCACTTACTCCTTTGCGTTTGACTCTTACAAATTAGATATTGATGACCTGCTTGAAGTACTCACAAAAATTGAGAGCGAAAGGTCCGATGAATGAAGTTTCTGTGTCAGTCAAATTAAGTGATAACTGCTGAGTTAAAATCAGCTTTGAATTCGCAGAAATGACATTTACTTTGGATAAAAATTAATTATTTTATCCAAAGTAAAACTACTCAGCACTACTGCATATTGGCCAATTTCTTTTTAGAGAGAGTCTTTGCTATGAGTAACTGGTTTGGTTTTTCTAAATAAGGGTTGTTCGCCCATTTCCTCGAAAAGTTCACTCTACCTCTAAAAGTCCGTGCTTCCTAGCGTGGGCACATCTTCCCCAAATTAACTATATAATGGTAGTTTGCCTGAAATGATATAAACAATTGCGACTAAAAGACACAACTGACTGGGCACTTTCTAAGCTTCAGAATGAATAAATAATCTGTCGGTGAAATACAGTAGTCCTGTAGAATAAATTACAATTTAAGTGGATTAGATTCCAATTATCGATCGCGGTTAATCTTCATGCAGATTAAAGTGCTCCATAAAAAATGAATTCGTCTGATGCAAAGCTCCACGTTCCTTTCTAAAGAACTCTCTTGCTTCTTTTATTCATGTTTCTTTTATTCAATAATTTTTATATTTGTCGAGAAACATACTTAATCTTACTTGAGACTTTCCTTCCAATACTGGGTCTGGCGGTCTGGCATATCCGCTCAAGCACGCTGAACGGTGGCAGCTCGTATCGCTCTTTGATTAGATATTCCAGCGTGACATTGATGATGTCCGGTAGCGCTTCTTTGGTAGTCGCGGCTTCCAGTGCCCAAGCTTGTGCCAATACCGATGTCTCAACCGAATCGCAGGCTCTTATATTAAGATGGCGTCAAATCAGTTTTACGTGGCGATCTTTTTCTCCCGACGTGTAATAAGTCTTTAGATCCTTGAGTGTCACCCGTGAACAACACTGGTTTTTGACGTGTGTAATGATGACCTTTGGGATCTCACCAAGGTTAACGAATCGACCTAATCGTTGCGTGGTCTTTAACTGAACCAACAATCCCAAAAAAGAGGCGCTAGTCCGTTTACAGTGACGCAGTGCAAACAACTGATCTTCTGGCGTTGGTGTGTAAACATCCCCCAATTCCTCTTCGGTGATATCTGACTTGATTCGTGGATAGGCTGTCTGGTAGATGGCGACCATCGACTCAAATTTCCTTTAATGACGTCATCAATGGTGAAAGTGATGCAGTCCGATTAATAGCTTTCGCTGGTCATTGTAATTTTTGTATAACACCGGGAGCTATTTGCTGTCCCTTTGTGCAATTGAATAGCGGCTTCGATTAATGTAACAAAGTCGCAGCCGAACCATTTGATCCCGCGCCTACTACTTGATATAAATCCACACTATCTTCCGGTCGTTGTGCCTACTGTTGGGCGTTGAGCAGCTGTACATAACTCGTCGCTGCGGGATTGGTTCTGGTAGTGATCTGTGTGGCTGTGTAGTTTGCCACTTCGGGTGCAGGCGGCGGTTTGAAGTCTGGACCTACAGCACAGCCTATGAGCCCGAGAGTCAAGGCAAAAGCCAATGTCCGCTGGATTGTGAAGCCTGCGTTACTTTTATTATCGGTAACGTGGCCGTAGCTCTTTTTAGTGATGAACATAAAAATGCTCCACAAATGGTTTGCGGTAGTTCTGATGACAGGCCAGGCAACTGTTCTGCAGTGTTGCAAAGGACTTAATCACTGCCTGGCCATTGCCGCGCTTGGCTGCCTGCTCCATTATCGTGGCTGCCTGGTGAGTTTGTTCGTCGAATTGTTTAAACCTACCAGCGTCACTACCAACGAAAGCAAGAATACGTACTTTTTCTGTAAAAGGCGGCTGCGGATGATCGGCTATAATCGATGCGGTCTCGGCAACTCGCACCCAGTCCTCGCGAGAGATCGCGTCGGTCACCGTCTGCATGTCCTTACCAAGCGCAATCATGATCTGGCGTAGCACCAATGGTTCCTCCTTGGAATTTTCCACTTCACTCGCATGTAATCCATTCGATGTTATGCTCACCGCAAGTATGGCGGCAGCAAAAATATCCCTGAGTAAAAACTGGTATGACATTAAAAATTCCTCAAATTGTGTTGCGACAAAATCACTGATCGTTTCACTTAAAACTCAGCGCTTAGGGCGATGGAACCATAGTTCTGATCCGCACTTTGTTCCTCGAACTCCTTTGTTCGATAAACCTGCATGACGGCCAATTTATAGCCGCGCCCCGCGACAACTCCCTGCAGACTTAGGCCAACGGCCGCTTGCGCGACCCAGGGCTTTCGGGTCACGCTATGGCTTGATGAAAACAGGTTTCCATCCAGGGAAAAGTCCCAGGCGACGGCTTTGGCTTCCAATATTCCGAAAAAATGTACACCGGACGGGATGGCATCATTGGCCCTGCCGTGGAAAGAAGCTGCAGATGGCGGACGGTTCTCGGCTCCTGGCCGGATGGGATAGCTACCGAAATCGTTTGGCAGGTTCCAGCCAAATCGCCCCTCTATTCCTAAAGTGGCTGAGGTCTCGATATTGCCAACCCGTAGCCCTATGCTGCGGATGATATCGTTGGAAAAACCGGGAAGGATGACATCTCCCCCTCGATATACCTTGTATTTTCGGTCTAACGCCATCTGGAAGGCGGGTTCATTCTCTAACTGATGCTCCCACCCCAGGAATCTGTTTGAACCTATCGCATCGTGCACCAGATTCTGCGCTGGTTCCGCCAGCGACCAAGGGCCAATCACGCCTAATGTAATCTCGCGCGTGTCGAGCATTTCGACGACTGATTGTGCGTCCAGGCGGCGACGGTTCCACGCCAAACCCACATAAAGCAGACCGGCATAAGGTCTGTCATCAGTGATCAGGTCTGTCCTGGAATAATCCTCCGGGGTGTACATGGATTGACCGAACTTGAGCACCACATTCTGATTCGCCGCTGCATTATCCGAATTGCTCCAGAAATCAGGGTTCAGCAATCGGATGAGTTGCGCGTGTAGTCTGATCGGTGTAGGCAAACACTCGATACGCAGCTCGCCCGGGATATCGTGCGAAGCCAGGGTAAATCCGATCCCGCTGGTATAATTCTGGTCAGTGCCGGTGAACAGATCGTTCTCCAGTCTAACCGTCCCGCCACGAAAGCTCGGAATATCCTCTGTTGCGCAATTTCCTGTCCTATTACTCTCTGCCAGGTCCGTTTCTGCCACAGCAGGTAGCAGATAGCCAAGGCAGGTCAGCGTCACCAGCAACCAGATTATCGGCATGCGTGTCTTCATTTCGGCCTTTACCTGGGTGCTGGCGGCTTGCCACCGTAAAAATCTTGCAGCGCGGCAATCGCTTCTTCAGCAGTATCCACGCGCGTAAAGAGCTGCAAGTCCCGGTCACTGATAAATCCTTCGTCGACGAGATAATCGAAATCGACAGCACGGTGCCAGAACTCACTACCAACCAGCACGATGGGAACGCTAGCCATCTTACCGGTCTGCACCAGCGTGAGTACTTCGAACAGTTCGTCCAACGTGCCGTACCCGCCTGGGAAGGCGACCAGAGCCCGAGCGCGTAACATAAAGTGCATCTTGCGCAGGGCGAAGTAACGGAACCGGAACGCAAGTTCCGGACTGATAAAGGGATTGGGCACCTGTTCGTGTGGTAAAGTGATGTTGAGTCCGATAGAACGGGCTCCAGCCTCGAAGGCACCGAGATTGGCCGCTTCCATAATGCCCGGACCGCCGCCTGTGACCACCACGAAATCCTTGCGCCCCTCTTGTTGGAAGCGGGATGACACCATACGTGCGAAGCGTTTTGCTTCTTCATAATAGCGCGCTTGGGTAAGCTTGCGCCTGGCAGTAGCAAGCTCTTGCTCCAGACGAGAATTAACTTGCCCAGTTCCGATTAGTGTCTCAGATTCGGTCAGTTGTGCCTGAGCGTTCTCGGTGGATAAAATGCGCGCACTGCCGAACACCACTACGGTAGAGCCGATTCTCTGCCTGCGCAGCTCACGCTCGGGCTTGAGTAACTCCATTTGCAGACGCAAAGGGCGCAAATCATCGTCGGCTAGAAATTCAGCGTCCTCATACGCCAGCTGATAGGCAGATCCATTCAAGATCTCCTCAAGCAGCTTATCGCGTTGGCCGGCATCCATCATGCCTGCTCCTGCAAGGCTTGACCCTGCCACTGCACTTGCATGCCAGCCTTCGGCACCGTGACATCCCAGCCGAGTCTTGCTCGAAGTGTATCTGCAAATGCCAGTGCGGAATCCACCTCGCCATGTACGACGAAGGTTTGGGCTGGAGGCTTACGGAAATTGCTTGCCCAGGATAACAGCGCAGGCCTGTCGGCATGTGCAGACAGGCCACCTACAGTATGAATCCCGGCTCGAACGGGGATGTCGCTGCCGAAAACTCGCACCCGTTTAGCGCCATCGACCAGTCGCCGACCGAGCGTTCCCTGTGCCTGAAATCCGGTGATCAAGATACTACATTCACTCCGCACCAGATTGTGGCGCAGATGGTGTTTGATACGCCCAGCGTTGCACATGCCACTAGCGGAAATAATAATGGCCCCAGAACGGATCTGATTGAGTGATTTGGATTCATCGACACTCGCGGTGAAATGGAGGTAGGGCAGATTTTTTCCCTGCTCATGCCAGTCAGCAAGATCCCGTGCCGCATCATCGAACAGTTCCAAGTGCTGGCGTGTGATTTCTGTCGCCTTGGTGGCCATTGGCGAGTCAACGAAGATCTTCAAGTTTTTCAATCGGCCTTCGCGCGTCAGACGGTGCAGGTGATAAAGGATTTCCTGGGTACGTCCAACCGCAAACGCGGGTACAATAACGTTGCCTCGATCCAGGGTACGTTCGACGATCCCGATCAATTCCTCACGAGTAGCTGCCAGATCTTTGTGAGTGCGATCACCATAGGTGGACTCGATTACCAGAATATCCGCCTCCTCGATAAGCGAAGGGTTACGCAGGATCGGCCGCCCTGGTTGGCCCAGATCACCGCTAAACACAAGTTTGGTCGTTTGGTCACCTTCGCACACCCAAATCTCGATGATAGCGGATCCAAGAATGTGGCCGGCATCGCGAAAACAGCAACGCACACCGGCATGCGGCGTCAGCTCCTGGTCATAGACGACGGGAGCCACTTGGTGCAAACAGTCTTGGGCATCTTCCAGGGTATAGAGGGGCTTCTGGGTTTCACTTTTACCGTGCCCTTGTTTGGCCTTGCGTTGGGCGCGTTTGGCGTCAGTCTCCTGTATATGCGCGCTATCAGGCAGCATCACCTGAAGCAGGTCTGCGGTTGCCTCTGTCGTGAAGATAGGTCCTCGAAAACCCGCGCGAGTCAATTTGGGTAGCAGGCCGCTGTGGTCAATATGAGCGTGGGTCAGTAATACGAAATCGATGGACTGCGGCTCGAATGCAAACGGCTCGTGGTTGCGTTCTGACGATTTTCGCCCACCTTGCACCATGCCGCAATCTACCAGGAAGCGGCAATCCGCCGTTTCGATCAGATAGCAGGAACCAGTCACTTCGCGAGCGGCTCCTAGAAAGGTAATATTCATGATATCTCCTTCGTTTCTACAGCGTAAACACGCCAGCTGAGTAACGCAATGATTGTCCACACACTTGTCCGCAAGCTCATCGCAAAGACTGTGCGCATTTCGTAAGCTCCACCGGCATAAATGTGAAAGCCAAATGCGATAAAGGTTGTTACCGTGGCAATAGCAATAAAGGTGGCCAGCCGCACAGCCCAACCTTTGTTCAACCATATCCCTGCACCGGCGACAACGTAAGCAAAGCCCGCCGAAAAATTGAACCAGAGAACAAAGGGCACATAGTTGCCCGATTCCTTACGTGCTATGCCTAGGTCAAACACAACCGCGCCGCCTTCTTTGATGGTCAACAGCCCGAAACAAATGGCAAATAGGGCAATTGCGCGAATGAGCCACCCATTTAATTTATCGTTCGTCATCAGTTTTATCCTCTATCATCCGGGTTAATCAAAGCCTCGGCCTTCACCGGCTTCCTCGTGAGTCACTCCGTCACGGATGTGGTAGATACGTTTGAAGGTTGGAATAATTTTTTCGTCATGAGTGACGACAATGATGGCTGTTTGGTATTTCCTGGCCATATCATTGAGTATGCGGATAACGGCCATGGCGCGCTCCGAATCCAGCGGCGCTGTCGGCTCGTCGGCCAGGATCACCGGCGGACGATTGACCAGACCGCGCGCGATGGCCACCCTTTGTTGCTCACCACCGGAGAGTTGAGAAGGCATCGCCTGGGCCCTATGCTGTACATCGAGCGCCGTCAGCAAATCGAGCGCTCGCTTGCGTGCATCAGCATTGGGCATGCCCGCCAGCATCGGTAACAGTGCCACATTGTCGGTGACATCAAGAAAAGGGATCAAATAGGGTGCCTGGAACACAAAGCCAATCTTGTCGCGACGCAGCGCGCGCAGGTCGGGTACTTTCCAGCCCTCGTTATAAATCACTTCATCCCCGAGCGTCATCCGCCCGGCGGTGGGGTCAATGACTGCACCCAACGACTTGAGCAAGGTACTTTTTCCCGAGCCGGACGGTCCGATCAACCCCACCACTTCGCCCGGTGCAACCTGCATATTTACATTTTTTAGTGCGTCTACGGCGGTGTCACCTGCGCCGTAGCGCTTTCTCAATCCTTCGATATGTATACCTTTGCCGTTCATCTTAACCTCCGATCGCTTCTGCTGGATCGACCTTGAGCGCCATGCGGATGGCAATGACACTCGCTACTGCGCAAATCAGCAAAACCGCAAAAAAGCCCGCAACTGAATCCTGCGGCATCAGTAACACATATTTGGGAAACATCGGCGCCGCAAAAGTAGCGGTGATTTTGCCAACCGCAAAACCGATCACGCCGAGGGCGAGGGCCTGCTGCATAATCATCGCCGCAATGGTGCGATTGCGAGTACCGATCAGTTTGAGCACAGCGATCTCTCGTATCTTATCCATGGTCAGGGTGTAGATAATAAAGGCGACAATGGCGGCGCTGACGATGGCGAGGATCACCAGAAACAGGCCGATCTGCCTGGACGAAGTAGCGATCAGCTTGCCGATCAGGATCCCTTCCATTTGCGAACGAGTGTAGACTGTCAGACGCTTCCAGCGGCGGATCGGCTTTGCCGCGGTTTCCGGATCGGCACCAGGCGCGATGCGCACAAGAACAGCGTTGACAGAATTGCTGCTGGACTGGGAGGCAATAACCGCGTCGAGTACACCGGGACGATTGAATACAGGATTCGACTCAGTACGGCGACGGCTTTGCCAGATGGCATCGTTATCCTTGAGAAACTGGGCTTCCTGGGCATCTTTCAGTGGAATGAACACCATGGGATCACCACCGGAGGAAACCATGCGACGGGTCAGTCCCACCACCCGATAGTGGTTACGTCGGATCCGGATCTCATCCCCCAGCTGGAAGCCGGTTGCAATATCTGCAACCGCTTCATAATGTCCGCGCGTGATTTGCCGACCGGTCACCAGATAAGGCGGCCAACCGGGCGTCGCCCCCGTCCCGCCGGGCACAATGCCAACCACCATGGATCGCACGTCACGCTCCTCCTTACGCACCTGCATGGTCAGATAGGTTACATTAGAGGCGCTTTCAACATCCGGCATGGCGAGGATGGCGCGGTACAAATCGTCATTAAGGCTGGAGGATTCCGCATACGGACCCAGGGTATCTTTCTGCACCACCCACAGATCGGCACCACTGTTATCCAGCAGTGCTTTGCCGTCATCCACCATACCGCGATAGACTCCCGCCATAGTGAGTGTCACGCCGATCAGCAAACCGAGGCCAAAACCGGTAAAAACGAACTTGCCCCAGGAATGGAGAATATCGCGGCCTGCGAGACTGATCATTTCGATACACCGGGAATGCGCTCAACAACGTGGATGAGGCTATTAGGGCCGAGTGCCTTTTCGCTGTAGACCACGATCCTGTCGCCGTCCTTAAGCCCGTCAAGTACTTGCACATGACCATCAAGATCCGAACGCCCGAGCTTGACAGGAATGAATATCGGCTTGCCATTGTTAATTTGCCAAACTCCGGGTTGGTTACCCTGTCGCTGTATGGCGGCGTTGGGGATCGAAGGGCTTGCGGCCAGCGCGGGTAGCTCGACCGTGACTTCGGCGAGCTCTCCGATCGGAGGCAACGGAGATGGAACCTTGTCGAAGATCACCTTGGCAAGCGTCTCCTCGGTAACAGCATCTGCCTTGAGTTCCACTCGCAGTACGCGTCCTTTCAAAGGCTGGCCATTGTGCGAACGCAGGACTATGGTAGCGGGTAAATCTGCAGCGAGACCAGATGCGCTGATCTGATCGAAACGCACGTTGACCCACAAGCTCTCAGGGTCAATCAGCTCAACCACAGCCTGACCGGCTACGACCGTTGTACCCGGATCCGCCTCGCGTAAGGTAACGACCCCATCGACAGGCGAAATCAGACGAAGATTACTTCGCTGCGCAGCCAGGGCATCGAGATCGAAACGAACACGAAGCAAATCTGCCTCTGCTGCCGCTAAAGCGGCCTTTGCAATCGCCAATTCCTGGCCTTTTGTGGTTAAAGCTTCTTCGCTTACCGAGCGGGCTACATACAAATTTTCATAGCGCTGTGCCTGAGTCTGGGCAAAAGTGTGCCTGGCCACGGCCTCACCTAATGCAGCTTCAGCACGCTTGAGCGCAGCTTCTTGAGAGCGGACCTTATCATCGAGATCGACTGGGTCCATTTCACCTAGTAGCTCACCGGCCTTGACCTGGTCACCCACATGGACATCCAGTCGTTTGAGCCGACCTGCAAATGTGGGACCGATCTTGTATGTGTAGCGTACCTCGACCGTACCAATCCCAAACAGAGCGGGATGGATTTCACGTGTCACAACTCTGGCTTCGGTCACAGCCACCGGCGCTAATGGGCCGGAACGCAGAGCAACATAAACGAGTAATGCAAGCAGAGGAACAATGATCGCAACCAGCGCCAGCGTTCTTCGCTGCAAGGGAAGACGTTTCATTGGTTGCACCCAATCCCGCGCCGATAAATCGCAAAGACCCGTGGCGCGTCACGGCTTATCTGCTTTATATCTCCCGAAATCAGCGACTGCATCACCAACCCCTGAGTCATACCGATCAACAGGGTGATCGACGCATTTGTATCGAGTGTCTCTGGCAACTCTTCTGCCGTCTTGGCTTCCTCGATGAGTCGGTGCAGGCGTTCACCGTACTTACGAATGAGTGTTTGTACCATTTGCTTTGGCAATGTTTGCTCGGCCCGCTGCAACTCACTGAATAGTACACGCGGCACCCCAGAGTGTTCGGTAACAAATTGAACATGCGCCATGAACATAGCCTCTATAGCTGCGACTGGTGATGATTGGGATTGTGCTGCTTTATCTAGCTTTGAAAGCAAACGTTCAGAAACCCAGCCCATTACTGCCTGCAAGATAGCGCCTTTATTAGGAAAATGCTTGAACAAGGCCCCCTGGGTGACCCCCATATGTTTGGCAATAGCGGTCGTTGTGATCTCGCTAGGATTTTGTTTCGCGGCCAGAGCCACTACCGCTTCAACAGTGACAGCGCGTCGCTCTTCGGCAGGTAAGTGTTTTGGATGGGTGACCATAAGTTGCCCCTTAAAGTAAGTAATCTATTACTATCTTACTCCTGGGCGCTTATTTGTCAAGATTGTTTGAAAAAAGGAATAGATGCTTTACTTACTCTTAAGGACAATCGAAAACTCCAGAAACAAAGCTGCTGGCAGGCCAAGATATAATTACCCTCGCAGTTTTTTAATAACAGAGGAAAGCCGTAATCGCCTAAGTTTTAAGCAAAGCTGCTGGCTATCTCTGGATTTGCCACACCTACAATTGCTGCAAAAGAAACCAATTATTTCTAAGATGACTCGCCCCCTTTAGCTCATGAAAAGCTAAACAGCGTTTCTCCGAGCGAATCGATTATTCGCTCTTCATGAGCATCGACATCTTTTCCATCAAAATGATCGAGGCATTATCACTGAAATATCGACCTTCCTCTATATAACCCCAAACGGTCGTATCGCTTTTCCAGCCGCCTTGCTTTTTAATCAGTTCAAAATCGACCCGCTCTCGCGCTGCTGAAGTAGAAAGTCCACGCCGAAAGCTGTGGCTGCTGAGGTCAGACACAAAGTCAAATTGGCAAGCGTTGCCCAGCGTTTTGAGTAGTTCGTTGATGGCTCCAGGACTAAGGTGCTTTTCTTGAACCTGGTCCCAGCGGTTGACAGGCCGGAACAACGCCCCTGTTGTCATATTGACGCTGTCCATCCACGTTTTAATCGCTCTAGCCGGGCAACAAACCGGGTTCCCGGCGTAGGGTAAGGCTCGCACTAAGCCTGCCGCTTGTTGATCGGTCTTGGAGCGAGGCAGTGTGATAATAAGTCCTTCAGGCTCCCATACTAGATCACCGAACTGTATGGACACCAACTCGCTACGACGGAAGGCTCCGAAAAAGCCGGTCAACACGAGCGCGATATCTCGCAGTTTCTTTTTGGTGACTGGCAGTAGCCGCAAGTAATTCACCATTTGGGCGATGTGCTCCAAACGCAATGCCTTGGCTTTGCGCTTGGGTAGGCCATGGGTACGACGAAGGCCCTCCATGGATTTGCGGACCAACGGATCACTTACCGGATCGGTGAGTCCTTGGTAACTGTGCCATTGGCTTATGGCGGTCAGGTGTAGATCCAAGGTCCGTGGGTTGAGCGATTCGGCTCTGGCCAGCAGATAGCGTACGATGGTCTCCCGATCCGAGGGCAGGCGACCACCCCATTTTTCAAACTGCCGGATAGCCGACCGATACGCTTTGCGGGTGTTGTCGGAGGTGGCTGCCTGGAGGTATTGCTGCAATGACTCGGCTTCCTGACGTGCAACCAAGTTCGAGTCCTCATTACGTAACGACAGTTCAGTGACCATTTTTGGAGATTTATTGTTCATAAATAGGAATCCTCTTGGAGTCGCTGAATAAAGCAGCAATGTACCGGTGTTACAAGTCGAAAATTGAAGGCTCAATCCATTAACCAACGATAAGTATCATTATCGTGGGTTATCAAGCTATTTTCAAGTCTTATTGAAAAGACCTAGTATTATGTTATATTGCATATTACGTAGTACATTACTAAATAATCTGAAGGAAACACCATGGCCCGAACAGGAGTCACTTACAATGATATCGCTAAAGCCGCCGAAGCGATCAAAAACTACGGCCAGGAACCCACGGTCGACCGGGTACGGGAACGCTTGGGAACTGGAAGCAAAAGTACTATCGCGCCACTCTTAAAGCGTTGGCGCGCTAGCAATGGTGATCCGGCAAATATTGAAGGACTGCCCAATGATTTAGTTGAAGTGGTGAAATCTCTCCATGACAGAGTACAGCAGATGGCCGAGCAAAAGATTGAGCTTGCGCGAACTGAGTTCAATTCAATCACCGAAGGACTGCGGCAGGAGCTGACAGAGGCACACAATTCCATTACTCAGCTCAGATCCCAGCAAAAAGAGCAAGAGCAGCAGCTGCAAACGAATCAAGAACACAATAAAGCCCTGAGCAAATCACTCGAGGAGTCACGTATCGATGCTGCTAAAAGCGAGTTTCAGCGGGATGAAGCGAAAGCCCGTGTTATCGAACTAAAAGCGACGATAGCAGAACTTAAACAAGAAAGCCGGGATGTTCGCGACCATTTTGAGCATTACCAGCAACGAACGGCGGAAGATCGACAACTAGAGCGCGATCAATTCCGCTCGTCGAACCAGCAGTTACAGACTCAAACACAGCGCTTAACTGATCAGCTCCGCAAAGCCGAAGCTCAAATTTCAGCGCAAATAAAAGAAAGAGCTGGTGACCTAAAGACCATAGAAGATCTATGTGCAAAACTACGATCATCACAGCAGCAAGAGGCGACAAAAGACGGAGAAATCGACGTATTGAACGACAAATATCACGCCGAGGCTAAAAAGAACCAAAAACTAGAAGGTCGCCTTGATGAGCTTCAGCAAAGATTAAATTCGCTAATCGGCCTACATTCGGTAGCAGACAAAGAAATCGAAGTTTTAAAAGGTTCCTTAGAAGAAACAATAACGGAATTAAATGAGGTTAAGGACAGAAACTCCTTGTTGGCTGATGAAAATAAATTCATTCTACAGGAGAAGGCTGTTCTCCAGGGGCAATTCAAACAACTACAAAGTTCAATATGAATGGATTTGTCTAAATTGGAAATATGCAATAATAGGCGCAATATCAATAGGTTGCCGACTTAGTGGCTAAATTCAACACGAATCCCGGCCGGATCTCTTACGCACTAAAGTGCGCTATTTATACGGCGTTAAAAACGCCTTAAAAACAATGTTATATAAAGAGCTGTGGGCGCCATATTGGATATAGTTAAAACTATAGATGTTCGGGCACTAAAGGTCTACAAGCCAACGTGCAACATTTGGCGGCTATGGCCCACCGAGGCTAAATATTGTCTTTTTAAAAGGGTTCAAAATAGTGAAATATTGCAAAAAATACCTAGAAAAAGGTTGTTAACAGCGTGATTTTGAAGCTGCTAAGAAAGTATAGGTCAGCTGTAGGCTAGGTATGAAAAGGGTTACAGAGCGACATGCAACAATTGGCGGCTATGGCCCCAGAACCCCTAAATATTCATCTAATTTTATTCGCGCTTCATTAGTTGCCGCGGTCGTCGCACTATCAATATTTGAAAACACCTCTTGAACAAAGCCTTCTAAAACTTCAGTATATCTTCCGTCATCCTCTAAGCGCCAAACAGAATAATTACCAAGCCAAGGCCCTGCACTTGGGCCAGAAGCGCTAGGTATTATTACATGACCCCGATAATTATTATCTTCATTGTTCATATTACACTCCAATATTTATTTTCATCGCATAACAGCCAAGTCTTGAACATTGGCCGTTCGCGCACATTCAAGGAAATATTACCACTAAAGTTAAGCTTTTATTATATTAGGCCTAGTTACCTCATAGCTACGTAAAGGGCCAACTATTTTACAATAACGGCCTATTCCTTTATGCTCGAACAAAAAATGAGCGTATCTTATGAAGCAGATTTGGGATTCAAACGAGCTATCAGA
>Ga0316204_10003849_pt1 | contig 28672 bp, 30 predicted proteins | sample 6monrhotite_MG_2_FD_205661 | JGI IMG/M metagenome (GOLD analysis project Ga0316204, IMG submission 205661) | Microbial mat bacterial communities from mineral coupon in-situ incubated in ocean water Damariscotta River, Maine, United States -... | ecosystem: Environmental > Aquatic > Marine >...
CCCCACTGATTCAGTCGATAAGGAATAGCTCCATGCTGTGGCTCAAAGCACTTCATCTCATCTTTATGGTCACCTGGTTTGCCGGACTTTTTTATCTGCCGCGCCTGTTCGTCTATCACGCCATGAGTGATGACACCATCAGCAACGACCGCTTCAAGGTTATGGAACGCAAACTGTTCTACGGCATCATGACCCCTGGTGCCGTGCTGACCGTGATATTTGGTCTATGGATGGTATTTGGCTATGGCCTGGGCCTCGACAGCGGTGGCTGGTTCCACGCCAAGATGGCCCTGATCCTGGCCTTGATCGGCTATCACGTCTACTGCGGCAAGCTGCTGCTCGACTTCAAATATGACCGCAACAAGCGCAGCCATGTCTATTTCCGCTGGTTCAATGAGGTGCCAGTGCTGGCGCTGATTGCGGTAATCATTCTGGCCGTCATCAGACCGTTCTAGGCCAATAAACCCAGCAATAAAATGGTTAACAAATCATGTTTATGCACAATGCCAGTGCAATAACAAGACTTGACTTTCATTTGCAACATAAAAAGATCGACAATATGCAAAAAACATTAAGTGATTGTTTTTTAATGACTTTAAACATCGATCATTCTGTCACCAAAATAACAAATCTGTAACAGTAACGGGTAGTTGCGAACACTACTCTAGTTTCATCCACAAAGTTATCCACAGCTTCTGTGGATAAACTGGACGCCAAACAAAAAACAACAACTTAGCGTTGGAAGTAGGGAATCCTAACCCCGCAGTCAACTAAAACAAGCCATTCAAGACAGCAAAATAAGGAAGTGCTAGGCTTTGGCCATGCCGAAATCTGAACTCGTTTTACGAGTGGCGATCCCCTCGCCGCTCTACAGCAGCTTTGACTACCTGCCACCGGACAGCTGTGATCCCAGCCAACTAAAAAAGGGGATGCGCCTACGCCTGCCGTTTGGCCGCAGCCAAACCGTTGGCATCCTGCTTGAGGTCAGCGACAAGCCTCAGATCGAACGCCACAAACTCAAGGCTGCCATCGAAGTCCTGGACAGCGAACCGCTGCTACCCAATGAACTAATGTCCTTACTGCAATGGTGCAGCGATTATTATCACCATCCCATCGGCGAAACACTGGCCACCGCTCTGCCAACTGCGCTGCGTCAGGGTGAGGCTGCTATCGCCAAACACCGCTCGCTGTGGAGCATCACCGCGACGGGCCGCGACGTTGATACCGAAAAACTGGCCAAACGCGCCAAAAGACAGGCCGATCTGCTGCTGCGACTAAGCGCCAGCCGAACAGGTCTCACCGCTGATCACTTTAAAGAACTGCCACGTACCTGGATCGATGCTATGGCCGTGCTGGTCAAAAACGGCTGGGCCGAGATGGAACAGATCCCGGCGCTGGAATATGGCAATGCCGAACCCGAAGTCGGCCCTGAACTGAACGAGGCGCAGGCCAAGGCAGTCGAACGGATACACAACTGTCTCGGCATGTTCAGCGCCTTCCTGCTCGACGGCGTTACCGGTAGCGGCAAGACTGAAATCTACCTGCGCAGCATTGAGGCCGTGCTGAACAAAGATCAGCAAGCCCTGGTACTGGTGCCCGAGATTACCCTGACACCGCAGTTAATAGAGCGTTTCAAACGCCGTTTCAACGTGCCAATGGCAGTGCTGCACTCCGGCCTCAACGACCGTGAACGCCTCAACGCCTGGTTGTTGGCGCGCAACGGTGAGGCCAGCATCATCATCGGCACCCGCTCAGCGGTGTTCACACCAATGAGTACGCCGGGCATCATCATCGTCGACGAGGAACATGATAGCTCGTTCAAACAACAATCGGGGCTGCGCTATTCGGCCCGCGATCTGGCCATCGTCCGCGCCCGCAAGCTCGACATTCCCATTGTGATGGGTTCAGCCACACCGTCACTGGAAAGCCTGCTCAACGTCGAACAGCTGCGCTATCAACAGTTATCCCTGCCCAAGCGTGCCGGCAGCGCCAAACCACCCAAGGTGTCTTTGCTCGATGTCCGCGGTCAAAATATGGAGGAGCAGCTCTCTGCACCACTGCTGCAGCTGATGCAACGCCACCTCGACAATGGCAACCAGGTGTTGCTGTTTCTCAACCGGCGCGGCTTTTCGCCCAGCATCATCTGCCATGAATGTGGCTGGGTCGGCCACTGCCGTCGTTGCGACACCCACATGACCCTACACATGCAAAAGCGTCATCTGCGCTGTCATCACTGCGGCAGCCAACGGCCAGTGCCGCAGCAGTGCCCGGACTGCGGCAGCGTCGACCTACGGCCGCTGGGTGCCGGCACAGAGCGGATAGAAACGGTGCTGACCGAGCAGTTCCCTGACATCCCCATCAGCCGCATTGACCGCGACTCAACCCGCAAAAAGGGCAGCCTGAACGCCATTCTTGATGACATCAACAGCGGTGAGCGACGCATCCTCATCGGCACCCAGATGCTGGCCAAGGGCCACCATTTTCCAGACGTCACCCTGGTGGGTATTCTCGATGGTGACCAGGGCCTGTTCGGGGTCGACTTCCGTGCCGGCGAGCGCATGGCCCAGCTGATCATCCAGGTCACTGGTCGTGCCGGTCGTGGCGACAAGCCGGGCCAGGTGGTGATCCAGACCCACCACCCCGACAACCCAATGCTGCAACTGCTGTGTCAGCAGGGTTATCACGCCTTCGCCAAGGCGGCACAAAATGAACGTCAGCTCACCAATTTCCCACCCTACAGTTATATGGCCCTATTGCGGGCTGAGGCCAGCCATTCGCTGCCGCCGGAAAGGTTTCTCGATCAGGCACAAAATCTGGCCGAGCAACTGGGCGCACATGACGTCGAACTCTACGGCCCGATGCCAGCAGTGATGGAGCGGCGCGCCGGCAAGTATCGTTACCAACTATTATTGCAGGCAAACAAACGCGCCGACCTGCATCGTTTATTAGGACCGTGGACGGTGCAACTCAACAAGCTGCCCGAGGCACGCAAGGTACGCTGGTCGCTGGATGTGGATCCGGTCGACCTAATCTGACGTAGGGCGGGTCCCACCCGCCAAGGGGTTTCGAAAACAACTGATTGGCGGGTGGGACCCGCCCTACATGTTCTCACCACAAGCATTTGCATAACCTCCCCCGGAAAAGAGATAATCGGCCCCCAATAATCAACGCCCTGTAGGAACCCCCCCTGTGAAACACCATCTCGAACACCTGGTCAACGCCGCCATCCAGCAGCTGCAAGCAAATCAAACATTGCCTGCAGAGCTCAGTTTCAAACTGCAAGTGGAGCGTACCAAGGACCGACAACATGGTGATTTCGCCTGTAACGTGGCGTTGATGCTGGCCAAACCTGCCAAGCGCAAACCACGCGACATTGCCGAAGCGATTGTTGCCGTACTGGGCAGCTCCGAGCAGGTTGCCAAGGTTGAGATTGCCGGACCAGGTTTCATCAACTTTTTTCTTACCGCTGATGCTTATCACGCCGTGATCGCAGATATTCAGAGCAAAGGCGACGACTACGGTCGCAGCGACGCCGGTGCCAACAAATCAGTCCAGGTCGAATTCGTTTCTGCCAACCCAACCGGTCCGCTGCATGTTGGCCATGGTCGCGGCGCGGCTTATGGTGCCACCGTTGCCAACCTGCTCGATGCAACCGGCTTCAAGGTTCACCGCGAATATTATGTCAACGATGCCGGTCGACAGATGGACATCCTCGCCGCCTCGGTATGGTTGCGTTACCTGAGCCAGTGTGGCGAGGCATTTGTGTTCCCCTCCAATGGCTACAAAGGTGATTATGTTCTCGACATCGCCGCCGAGCTGCACAAGATCCATGGCGACGAGCTGCACCATGCTGCGACCAAGGTCTTTGCTGATGTGCGTGCTGATGAACCCGATGGTGGCGATAAAGAACAACACATTGATGACCTGGTAAACAACGCTAAACATCTGTTGGGCGCTGAGGATTACCGCGCCGTCTTCGACCTGGGCCTGAACACTGTTTTGGCAGACATCCGTGACGACCTTTCCGGTTTCAACGTTAACTATGACGAATGGTATTCAGAGCGTTCACTGACAGAAACTGGCGCCGTTGATAAAGCCATTGAACGCCTCAAGGCCAGCAACCATCTCTACGAACAAGAAGGTGCCTGGTGGTTCCGCTCCACCGATTTCGGTGACGATAAAGATCGCGTCGTCGTCCGTGACAATGGCCAAACCACTTACTTTGCTTCTGACATTGCTTACCACATGGATAAACTGGAACGCGGCTATGATCGCGTCATCGATGTCTGGGGCGCTGACCATCACGGTTATGTGCCACGCGTCAAAGCAGCCCTGGAAGCCCTGGGTGATGACTCATCAAAACTCGACGTCTTGCTGGTGCAATTCGCTATCCTCTATCGCAGTGGCGAACGGGTACAGATGTCGACCCGTTCAGGTTCATTCGTCACCCTGCGCGAACTGCGTGAAGAGGTCGGCAATGACGCGGCGCGTTTCTTTTATGTGATGCGCAGATGCGAACAACACATGGACTTCGACCTTGACCTGGCCAAATCACAATCCAGTGACAACCCAGTCTATTACATCCAGTACGCCCACGCCCGTGTCTGCAGTGTGTTGCGTCAGATGACAGAAAAGGGTTTCAGTCATGACAATGCAAATGGTTTGGCCAACCTGGACCTGCTGCATGAACCACATGAACAAGCACTGCTGATAAACCTGTCACGCTACCCTGAAGCACTTGAAACCGCAGCACTCAGTCACGAACCACATCAACTGGCCAATTATCTGCGCGACCTGGCCAATGAGTTCCACACCTATTACAACGCCCACCAGTTTCTAGTCGACGATGCCAAGCAACGTGATGCACGCCTGAGCCTCATCCTGGCGGTAAAACAGGTGATCAAAAATGGTCTTGAACTATTGGGCGTATCTGCGCCAGAGGCCATGTAGTCAATGACAAAGGACTACAAGAACGTCCCCCGCGGCAGCGATCAGAAAACAACAAAACGGCCAGCAAAAAAAAGCAGCCCCACCACAGCCAAGAAAAACAGTACTGTAAAAAAACCAACACCAGGCTGGGTGTGGATGCTTGGCGGCCTGGCGATTGGCCTGACAGTTGCGGCGATTGTTCACTTTTACGATCGTGGCGACGAAACGGTCAAGACAGCCACCAAAGCGGTTAGCGACGCCATCAAAGCCATACCAAAACCCAAGCTGCCTGAAAATATTTCTTCAGAAAATGACGACGGCCCACGGTTTGATTTTTACACCCTGCTACCCGAGCTTGAGGTGCTGATTCCAGAAAATGAAATCAAAGAAGAACAGGCCCGCATCAAGGAAAAAAACAATATCGCCTACATGATCCAGGTCGGCTCCTTCCGCGCCTATGGTGAAGCCGACAGCCTCAAGGCACAGATGGCCATGCTTGGCATCGAGGCCGACATAGACCCAGTCTCCAGCAAGGGTGAACAATGGTTACGAGTGCGAGTGGGACCATTTACCGACAAACGTGAACTAAACAAAGTCCGTAATCGTCTGCACAAAAACAACATCAACACCATGCTGGTGCAGATCAAAAAATAGCTTGGTTCCACTCACCACATCGAGAACAAACTAAGCTTTTTAGATAATTCACTCCGAACTATTTCTCAGCAAATAGCAAAATCCCGCAGGGAACAGACAATCAAACCCTTACCAAATGCTGGCGGTTTTACCCATAGGGGCACAAGAGCCGCTTAGTAGCGTAACCCACCAAGCATAAGCCAAAGCACTTTGCGGGGCAGCCCCACAGATACACGGAGGCAATCTCACACATACAAAACCTATGCACTCATGCTTATTGTCCTAATTGGTACGTCTTAGCGTGATTTGTTCTTTGTAATGGCTGAAATCGACAATAAAAATATGACAAAAATTGTCGGGTAATTTTACACTCAAGGCAACACCTAGTGCTCTATTCAAATTAAACCCTTTCAAAACAATTAGATATGAATATGGCTCGATATATGTACTAAACATTAATCTATAATTTAATTAATGTTTTAAAGGCTAAAATGAAAATAAAAATTCTTGCTTTGCTAGCCGCTAGTTTTCTGCTGGCACCCTCTGCACATGCCTTCGCAATACTGGGCAATGGTACAGGCTCTCTTGTTGGCGGCGACCTGACTGACCCAGAAAATAACGGCGCGGCTGACTCAAATGTAAATTATGACGCCATTTTCCGGTCATCAGTTGAACCATTTTTTGGTGGCGGCGAAGGTGCCTTTAATGTATTTGATAACCAGCTTGGCGGTGGCAATGCTAAATGGTGCTGCAACGGCCCAGGTGCAGGTTCAGTTTGGGTAGAAGCAGATTTTGGCATTAATCAGTATGTATTGACGAGCTTTACGGCCTCCTCCGCCAACGATGTTGCAAGTCGTGATGCCGACCAATGGCAAATCAAGGGATCAAACGATGGCATAAATTATACGACCATCTTTGATTATAATATTGACGGCACGTCACCTTGGGCAAGCCGTTTACAGGTTAATCAATATACTGCTGGCATTGACTATGCCCTACCCACCGCATTCAGCATCTTTCGCTATGAGGCAACCTCAGTCGTTAGTGGTAGCAATCATCAGATTGGTGAGCTAGAGTTTTTCGGTGAGCCTGCAACGGTACCTGAGCCAGCCACACTCTTACTCATGGGTTTAGGTTTAGCTGGCATTGGTTTTAGTCGCAAAAGAAAAGCAGCATAACTGTTACATCGCTTCATTTAAGACCCGCCCTCTGTGGCGGGTTTTTTATTGTCTGGCCGAAAACCATCAACAACAATCTGCTTATTTTCATCCATGGCAGTACAAATCAATCAAACCGATAGTGCTTTCTCACCGCTGAGCGAATCTCCCAAGTGCAAGACATACCAGCAGGAAAGCTGACGCGATCACCCTTGCCCATCTGCACCAGCTCGCCGCCATCTGGGGTTACCACTACATCACCTTCGAGGAAGTAGCAGGTTTCATTGGCATCATAGGTCCAGGGAAAGGTAGATACTTCTTTTTCCCAAATTGGCCAAGTGAAAATGCCATCCGCAGCAACAACTTCACGTGCAATCTGGCGTTCGATTTTTATTTGATTCATGTGTAGTTCTCTAATCTTCGTAATAGGTATAACCCTTCAGCCCCGACTGCAGTTCTGTGAAATAAAAACTGTTATCCTCATCAGTCAGGTCTGATTGATCCAGTTTTACTTTATACGCCACCAATAATTCTTCAGCATCAAAATGAACATAGGCCAGTAGTTCATCAACGGCATCGCCGTATTCAGGGCTCACCATCTTATATCCATCTGCGGTTAATACAACATCAACCGAATCTGTATCGCCAAACAGGTTATGCATGTCAGCCAATGTTTCTTGATAGGCAGCGACCAACATCAGGCCTAACAGATACGGTTTATCGCTGGAATAATGATGCAGAGGCAAACTGGCTTCCAGGCCTTCGTTATCAACATAGTGATCGATGCGTTCATCCGAATCACAGGTTAGATCCTGAATTACCACTCGCCAAACAATGGTTACACATACTGGTTGGCGCATTTACTGACAAGCGTGAACCGAACAAAGTGCGTAATCGTTTGCACAAGAATAATATCAACACCATGCTGCTACAGATTAAGAAATAGTCTGATGCAGCCAACACTTCAAAAACGGGGTAATACACTTATAAAACTCAACCTGGGTGTTTTTTAGTGAATACCCTAATCCGGCCAACTTCAGGCATTTAGAGAAAGGTACTACCACAGATACTGTTGGCAATACTTTTTGGCGGTAAAACTCAGACTAATTCAAGAACGGACATTCAACGCCCAGCATCAGGCGAAAGCCAGAGTTAGGGCACTGCCAATTTAACTTATAGGCTCCAGATTAACATTACGCAAAGCAGGTGTTGCCAACGGCCCCCCATATCTCTGGACGTTTTAAAATCAATTCTCTAAAAGATTAATACTGTCATAAATAATTCACGAACCTGAGGCTCATCAACAGATTTTATTATTACCCAGCCTCAAACATAGAAAATTTGGCGACCAATGTCGCAGAGCCTAATCTAGGGAACGGCTCGGCATTAGGGCGATTGTATTTTCTAGTTATTGATCAAATTCGTGCAACATAGTTCTTTATTTCCAGCTTGTGTTGATGTTTATTTGCCCAACCACGAAACTGCCTCAGCTTGGCGTATTCATCACTCCCCAGTAACTGCTCGTATCTTGACTCATAAGCTGCTTCGTTATCTTGATTCCTAATTTCCAATTGCCATGATTGAGATAAAACAGACGATAATTTCCCAGCCACTCCTAACGAGAATAAAAGTTTCCATTCACCATTATCAATCCACAATTCACCACAGTTACCACACGAATCAAGCTTATTTTGTGTTTCACTAGAAATTCGATATTTAGTCATTAATTTTTGGCATTTAGGACAAATTATCGGTTTTGATGTTTCATTAAGCGCTTCTATTTCTACATCCATATCTGCTAGCTGGGGATTATTCTCGACCCACACCCTATAGGACAACATAGATAGTAAATAACCACCACAGCTACCACAGGATAAAGCTGGAAGACCCGCAACAATCTTCGTTGGTTTTAGTACTCCATGTTTGCATGATGGGCAATTCATAATACCTCTCTTCTTTTTCAACTTACAAAACCATCAAGGAACCAAAAATAGTGCACCGCCTACTGATCTCGATAAGCACGATGCACACTACTAATGCTAACAATCCAGTATTTATGATTTTCGTCTTATTAATCAAGCCTGGCCAACAACAATTTAAGACTAGAAAACTGTAGTTAAATAAAAAAGGTAGAGCCAAAAGCTCTACCTCTTTTTTTGATACTCTATGCGTTTAACTAATCTGATGCTTAATCTTTAACAACCTTAGTGATGCCGTTAATATCACCACCGTTCAAACCGATGTCAGCTAACAAAGAGTCTACTAACGGAGCCTGTCCACGGTATTTCAACGCACTATTTACCAATTGATCCGCTAGGCTTCCATCATTACTGCTACCACCACCCTCACCAGCAACAACATTAGAAGAGCCATTCAAACCATCAACCTGGATAATTTTGATTCCGTCAATCTGCTCCATAGGTTTAACACTTTCACGGATAATTTGTGGTAACTGTTCAATCAATGCCATGCGTACTTGTTTTGCAATCTGCTCATCAGACAAAATGTTTTCGGCATCATTAATGGCACGACGTCCAACAGCATCAACCTCATAACGCTTTTCTGCCGCTTCAGCCCTCAACTTCTCAGCGTCTGCTTCACCTTCCGCTGTAATCCGCTGTTTATGTGCCTCGGCGTTTGCCAATGTGGCAACAGCTTCCGCCTGATCTTCAGCAGCAAGCTTTTCAGCCTCTGCAGCAACCTGAACAGAGATCGCCTGGCGCTCAGCTTCTTGTCGAGCTTGAACAATCTCAACAGCTTTCACACGCTCAGCTTTTTCAGTCTCTCGAACAGTAACAACAATCTCTTCAGCTTTTACAGCATCCGCACGAGCCCTATCCGCCTCGGCTTGGGCAACTGACTGATCCTTAGATTTATCGGCAATGGCAATTTCTCTGTCCTGCTCAGCGAGCTCTATAGTCTTACGGCGCTCAATTTCTGCTGTTTCAACCGCTTTAGATTTTGCAATCTCTTTCTCTTTAAGCTGGCGGTCTTTATCAATACGCTGTTCTTCAACTGCTCGCTCTGCATTAATATTGGAAGCATCCACATCCTGTTTCGCTCCAATCTGTGCCTGTTCGGCATCACGCTGTCTCTCTGCCTGTTCACGGGTAATCTCCGCTGCTTGTGCCGCACGACGCATTTCAACTTCACGCTCTTGTTCTAAGCGGGCATATTCTTGCTCACGTTGAATCTCCAGCTTTTTCCGTTCAGCCTCCAAGTTTTTATTTGCAACCGCGACTTCCGTATCTTGCTCAATATCATTACGCTTTTTACGACGGTCTTCGATAGACTCAGTTAGTTTAGTCAAACCTTCTGCATCAAAAATGTTATCCGGGTTAAAATACTCTTTACCAGTCTGATCTAAACCTGTTAGAGATACAGACTCAAGCTCTAAACCATTTTTGAGTAAATCTTCCGTTACAACTTGTTGCACCTTTTGCACAAAATCGACCCGTTGCTCATGTAACTCTTCCATTGCCATCTCAGCAGCTACAGCACGGAGAGCATCAACAAACTTACCTTCCACAAGCTGTTTAAGCGAATCAGGCGCCATTGTTTTCATGCCCAATGTTTGGGCCGCATCAGCGATAGCATCTTCAGTGGGTTTAACCCTCACATAAAATTCTGCAATCACATCAACTCGCATACGATCCCGGGTAATCAACGCTTGTTCATTTGCACGTCTCACCTCTAGACGCAGAGTATTCATGTTTACAGGTATCACTTCGTGCAATACTGGAAACACAAGGGCTCCACCGTTTTTTATGACCTTTTGTCCGCGGAATCCCGTACGTACAAACGAAATCTCTTTTGAGGCTCGTTTATAAAGCCGAGAAAAAATCATTCCAAGCACAACAAGCGCGACAACAATTACACCGGCCATCGTGCCAATATTTGTTAAATCAAATAACATTATATAAATCCCCTACATTCTTTCTATTTTACTAATCTACCAACGCAGCATTAACATTCAAGATTGCCTTAAAAACTGCGCCAGCCCTACTAACCAAAACAACAGATGAACCAGCATTAATAACCACACCTTTGTTATCCGGTTCCACCATTACATAGTGGGTTTGTCCGTGCTCATCACGTAACTTTGCTTGCGCTGGACTTCCAACCTCTGCCCTACCTAATACCACAACTGCAACACGGCCTATAAAACTGTCTTCCGATACAGCGTCCGTTTCGTCCTGCGGCATTATCTTTGCTAAAATCCCACCACTAATCCTGACAATCGGAAATGCACAAATAAGTGCGGGAATTGATACCAAGCCCCCCGGAGCCAATGCCCCCGTTACGCCCTCAACTCCAGATTGAATTACCAATCCACTCAAACCAAATGCTGTTAAAAACACAATAAACAGCATTAATACCGGTACTTCGCCTATCCGCAACCAACTCAACAATTTCGATAGCGGTGAAGGTGATTGATACTCAGGACTCGAAACATCTGCATCCATATCAAAACCAGGAAACAGATTCTCAATCAAACTGGACAAGCCAGCACCCAGAAGCGTGGTAATGCCTTCCAAAAGGGCAATGCCAAACATTACCGCTAAGGCCACACTAAACGGGAAATTTTCAGGTGCTGTTATAAACTCCAACATTACTGGCCTGTCTTTCCTTTAATTGCAGCTAAACGCTCCTGAATACGGTTGTTTCGCGCCAGCTCTTCAAGCTCGGCTAACTGGCTTGCTGTTGATCGATCTGAAGGCTGTGTACCTGCGGGTACACCTGTCGCCTTTTCGAATACACGATCAAATGCAGAACCTGCTTTTTCCGCACGCGATTGAGCATCGTTAGAGCCTGTTGATGCTGCACTGCCTGATTGACCTTCTGGCCGAGCTGCAGTCTCTTTTTGCGCCTGCCGGAATTGCAACAACTCCTCTTTCATTTCGCGCTTCTTCGCTTGAAGTGCAGATATATAGCTCTCTAATTCTTTCTCATTGTTCGTGCATTCGGAAATTGTTGTTTCCAAAACAGGAATCTGGACCTCTATATCTAATTGTTGTGAAATTGCAGCCTCAGCCAAATCATCCCGTCCCTGGTTCACAGCGAGTTCAACTTTTTCAGCTAAGTCTTCATGTTTTTGGTTCTCATCCATCAAGCGTTTATTTGCAAGATGTTTGCTTGCAACTACGCGACCAAGCTCCACACGGACATCATCAACGACCAAATCAACTTCACGAATTGCCTGTTCCATCACTGTCTCAGGCGAAGAATTTTCAACAGCATCAACCAGGGCATTCAAGCTGCCACTGATAATACGGCCCACGCGACCAGTAAGACTCTCACTCATACCTTTCTCCTCATTATTACGACTGTCGTAAACGTGAAATCGTGCCAGCCAGTTCCAGCACAGGCTTAATACGATCATTTATTATATTTGGGTCATAACACGAATTTTTCTGAGTGACCCCCAACTGAAGTACTGATTCCATCAACCGAAAAACCCTATCTACGACCCCCTGCTCAAAAGCAGCTAATTCCTTTTCTTGAATACCAGCCTCTTGATTCGGTAATCCAGATACAACGTATGCAGCCATATCAGGTAGCCATTGCATTAAACGGACTAAAATTTCAGAATGCTCACCAGTTTCATATTCCGCCTCGTGTAACCGGTCTAATATCGGTGCATACATGTCCCGCATCAAGCGCAGGCCACCACTATATTCCTGTTGCCCCAAATCCCTTTGACGCGCCTCCATCAAAATTGCGCGCAACTTATCGCTGGGGGTTTTAGCACCCAAGATCGTTAGTTGACTCAGAAATTCGGCATCATCCTGGGAAATACGAGCGCTAATAGAAACTGTCTTATCCGACATTTTTCATTCCTAGTACTTATTACCATAATTTAATAGCTTAATCAGTCAAAACCAATATACCTCATCTGAATACAAACGTATACAAATGAATGCAAGAATGATTTACCCAACTTTATTTGTCCCTCATCAACTGAAGGCCGAGACAGGGCATCCGAACAATAGTGGCGCTTTTAGGCTTACTGTTTTGAAGACAAAAATGACATTCACAAGTGAACAAAATAAAGGCAGTCACGATGCTGACAGTCTTCCGATTAAACTGAAACTGGCTGCTGTGGGCACCAACTCGTCACTCAACACTGCCTATTATCTCATCCAAATGTCCTCACCGTGGCGGACAGTTAAAATACAGCTACATTAACAGCAACAAAAAAACGATTACCTGCCCACTCCACCGCTCGGTATTTTCATTGGAATCGGGTGAACAATTATTGGGCCCAAAATGCCCCAATATCAAAGTGATGATGAAAAAAGTAGCGCTGCTCGCCTGATCATTTTTGCAAACTAAAATTCCATTTTTTTGCAATGTTAAACAGGCATAAGGTCCCATACACTTAAATAGCATCAACATACTTTCAACGGAGAAATCAATATGAGCATTAAGATTGACGAGCAACAATATGCCGATTACGGCGCAACTGTCCTTAGGATTTCCCTTGGCGTGGTACTCATCGCCCATAGCCTATATTTGAAACTGATAGTTTTTACGTTAGCCGGCACCGCCAATTTTTTTGCCAGCATTGGCCTGCCTGATTGGTTTGCATACATTGTATTCCTCACTGAAGCCATTACCGGTGTGGCGTTGGTACTCGGTTACAAATCGAGAATATGCGCCTTAATCGTTATTCCTATTTTACTGGGCGCCGCCTGGGCACATTGGCCTAATGGCTGGCTGTTTACCGCTCAAAACGGCGGCTGGGAATATCCTGTGTACCTTGCCTTCACTGCGGTTGGCGTCGCCTTTCTCGGCGATGGCGCATTTGCCATCAAACGGATAACTCGGCCTAGCCTGACCCAAGTCGCAAATCAAACATAACTTTTTTGGAGCTATATAAGCTGTAACATTCTGGGCTTACCTCTGCGTAAGCCCTTTGTTGTTAAGGGGGAACTATGCAGTACACACCATTCAGTGTCTACCATGAAGAACAACCTTGGTTACCGTTTTCGGAAATGATTTTGGGCTGGGAAGATTCGTTTCATGAATTGATGTTAAACGACCACATCAGAATGCAGGCATACGAGCGTGCTATTAAGAAAGCCGTACGACCGGGAGACACCGTGCTTGACCTGGGTACAGGAACCGGCATTTTGAGCCAATGGGCGCTCGAAGCCGGCGCTTCACACGTATATGCAATCGAAATGGATGCAGCCATCCTGGAGCGAGCGATAGAGAGGATAAGCCAGCTTGGCTTTGCATCGCGATTCACTCCGTTTAATTGTCTGTCTTACGATGTGGTCCTTCCTGAAAAAGTTGATGTACTGATCTCTGAGATCATCGGCAACATGGCGGACAACGAAGACTTCCAGCCCGTGTTGAACGACGCCTTTGCCCGCTTCCTTAAACCAAGTGGGCAGGCCATTCCTTATGCCGTAAGCTCTTACATCACGCCGATTTCGAGCAACAAGGCATACGACCATATACGTGAAGGACGTATTGCCTCGTTGAGCGAGCGATATGATCTTCATCGCTTGCTGTCTGACAAAGCCTGCCAGGATCGATTCGATCTCTATTACGACACCATCTTGCCTGCCACCTGCTATCTTTCCGAACCACAGTTATTGAAGCGATATGATTCCAACTGGAATCAGGCGCCATGGTACTCCGAAGACAGGATATTTCGAGTCGATCACCGCAGCAATTTTAATGGCTTTAAGGTGCATTTTGTCGCCAACCTCACACCGGGTGTATCTTTAGATATTGGCGGGGGAGATATTTCCGCGAGAGAAACATCTGACAGTTGGAAGCACGCTTATCTGCCCATTAAACATCCCATTGCCGTCGAGCAGGGTGACATCATCAAACTAAATTTCAGTCGCCACCGCCCCAAGCAGGGCTACGGCAACTTTCGCCAACGTTATCGGTGGCGGGGGGACGTATTGCGCAACGGCGAACGCGTGGGCCAGTTTGATCAAGGTGGAGAAAACAAGGTCGACACTGAGACAAAAGCAATGGCGTGAAACCAATTGAAAACACCCTGCCCCTTAATGGGACGAGGGTATGCAATTACTCCTACGGCAAGCGGGCTGTATGGTTTCAAAGAAGTTGAGTGAATGTAAAAAAACTACGACTCAACAATTCGCTTGTTTATGGTCACGATGAATCCGGGTAGATATATAGCTATTTCTATTGATAAGAAAACTCTCCAACCGTTTTGGATAGGTGTTAAGCACTGCGGTTTGCACCGCAGGTCGTTGTGCGACTTTCAAGCGCCACGCCTTAACCTTGTCACAACCTTCAAATATATCGAACGGCAAATACGGGTCCATAACATCGAAATAACGAAATATCGTGGCGTATACGGCATCAACCATATGAAATCTATCCGCCCCAAAATAAGGGCCAACCACAATGTCGTTTAGACGGGTGAAACTGGACGCTAATTCATTTAGGCACTCATAAAAACGTTCCTCTGACTTACTGTTATATAGTGCGCCTATTTTATTCAATATATTGGAACCAAACTCAATCCACGAACGATGCTTCGCCTTGATGATCGGATTTTCAGGATGAAGCGACCCCGGCGTGATTTCATCAACCAATTCACAAATCACGGCCGATTCGAAAATATCGTGCTTACCGTCAACAATGAGCAGTGGCACCTTTTTAAGAGGGGAGCGTTTAATAAACCATTCCGGTGGCGAACCCAGGTCAATATATTCTCGTTCATGTTGCACGTTTTTTTCCGTTAGGGTGATAATGGATCTCTGGACATAGGGGCAAAGATCATAGCTGACTAATCGTAAGGTGTGCTGGCTCATGGCTTGCTCCTGTAGGTGTTTATTTAACCAGTGGAGCGATCAAACAGGAAAATATAGGCTTGCCGCTCAATAGATAACCTTAGCAAATTCCTATGAATATTCATTTATCGGGATTTGCAAATTTCATTTGCAGTAATGGACAGGGGGTCCCACTTGCGAATCAATACCATTAACTGGAATGACTTAAATATCTTCCTGGAAATAGTGAGGGAAAGAACACTCTCTGGCGCAGCGGCTAAGCTGGGCGTCACTCACTCAACCGTCTTTCGCCGCATTAATAATCTGGAAGCCAGCCTGGAAGTTAAACTGTTTTCCCGTAATCCCGACGGCTACCAATTGACGGAAATCGGTAAGGAAGTACTGACCCACGTTAAGCAGGCCAGATCTCATGTTGATGGTATTCACCGCCTATTGGACAACAGCAATAGCGATCTACATGGCGATATTTACGTGACGGCCCCCCACAATCTTGCCTATCGTTTTATGCCGGGATACATCGCCCGTTTTTGCGAACTGTATCCGTCAACACGCATCAATCTGATGGTCAGCAATAAAAAATACAATTTATCCAGACTGGAAGCCGATCTTGCCATCAGGGCAACCAGTACCCCGCCAATGGATTTAGTGGGAAAAAAACTTTTTACCTTGCAGTGGAGCGCCTATGCATCGGCAGAATACGTCAACAAACACGGCCGGGCAAAAGATCTGACAGAACTAAAACAGCAACAGCACCTGCTGATCGCTTCGGACCAGAGCTTATCCAAGCTCCCCGCCTTCGCCTGGATCGAAGAAAACGTACCCAAGGATCAAATCGTCATGCGCTGCAATGACCTGGTATCCATGTCGTCATTTGCCCAGGCGGGAATTGGCGTTACCCTACTCCCCGACGACCAGGCCAAACCGGACCTCATCCGCTTATTTGAGTTAGAAAAAGAGATCACAAGCGATATCTGGTTACTTATCCATCCCGACATGCGTCAATGCTCGCGTTTGATCACGTTCCGGGATTTTCTGATGGACAATTTTCGTAGCGATCCACTCTTTCAACAGTACGGGGTTGTTGATCCATAGAACACGGATAAGACAAATCACTATTTCAACCTGGGCTGCAAACCATCATTCATAACGATCTGCCAATTTTCATTTAAGGCAGCGCAAATCAATCAAAGTTGTAGTGCTTTCTCACCGCCTTATGAATCTTCCAGGCACACGACATACCCGCAGGAAAGGTAACTCGATCGCCCTTACCCATCCGCACTGGCTCGCCGCCATCAGGGGTTACCACTACATCTCCTTCGAGGAAGTAGCAAGTCTCGTTGGCGTCATAGGTCCAGGGAAAAGTTGAGACTTATTTTTTCCAAATCGGCCAGGCAAAGTTGCCATCGGCATCAACAACGTCACGGGCAATCTGGCGTTCATCTTTGCTTCTCTCAATCTTCGTGATAGGTATAACCCTTCAAGCCTGCCTGCAATTCCGTAAGATAAACTTTTTTATCCTGATCTGTCAGGTTTGATTGATTCAATTTTGTTTCATACGACACCAGCAATTCATCTGCATCAAAATGAACATAGGCCAGCAACTCGTCTACCGCATCTCCGTATTCAGGACTGACCATTCGATAGCCGTCTACAGTTAATTCGACATCGACCGAGTCGGTGTCACCAAACAGATTATGCATGTCACCCAACGTTTCCTGATAGGCACCGACCAACATCATGCCTAGCAGGTACGGCTTGTCGCTGGAATATTCATGCAAAGGCAAACTGCTTTCCAGGCCTTCGTTATCAACATAGTGATCGATGCGACCATCCGAGTCACAAGTGAGGTCCTGAATCACTACTCGTCTTGTTGGCTCTTCATTGAGTCTGTGCAAAGGCATGATGGGAAACACTTGATCGATGGCCCAGACATCGGGCAGCGACTGGAACAAAGAAAAGTTACAGAAGTATTTATCCGCCTGCTTTTCATTCAACTCATCCAGCAACTCGCGTTGCGCGCGTATGGATGGGTTAAGCCTGGCCTTGACCTTGGCCGAGACCAGATAATAAAGCTGTTCGGCACGGGCACGTTGTTCCAACGTCAACAGCCCCTGGGTATACATGTCCTGCGCCTGCTGCAGCCAGTGCACGGCGTCATGATAGGCCTCTAATGGCGAGCCAATGTCAGACTGAGTCATCACATTCCACAAATAGTGAATCACCTTCGGGTCATCCGAATTTTCTAAGGCATCAATATCCGTTGGAATTTCAATGGTGTCGCTATCAATAACATTGGTAATCAGCATGGCATGATGGGCGGTCAGGGCACGACCTGATTCGGAGATAATCATCGGCTGCGGCAGCAACTTTTCTTCACACACCACCTTCAATGCATGGACAACATTATTGGCATATTCCTGGACGCTGTAGTTCATGGAACAATAACTGCGTGAGCGCGTGCCCTCATAATCCACGCCCAGACCACCACCGACATCGACATACTGCAGAGGCACGTCCAAACAGTGAAGCTCGGCATAATAACGCGCCACCTCGCGCATACCACCCTGGATGTCGCGAATGTTGGCGATCTGTGAACCCAGATGACAATGCAGCAACTGAAATGTCTCCAGCTTGCCGGCCTGCTTCAAGCTATTCACCACCGCCAGCACCTGGCTTGAGGTCAGGCCAAACTTGGATTTCTCACCACCGGTGTTTTGCCATTTGCCGGCACCGATAGAAGCCAGCCGCACCCGCACGCCAAGCATAGGCTCAATGCCAAGCTTGGCCGACTCCTGCAACACCAGCTGCAATTCGGATGGCTTTTCGATAACGATAAATACCTTAAAACCAAGCCGCTGACCGATCAGGGCCAGGCGAATATATTCTCTATCCTTGTAACCATTGCAGACAATCACTCCACCTATCCGGCTCATACCCAATACCGCCATCAACTCAGGCTTACTGCCAGCCTCAAGACCAATACGCTCGACACCGTTTTGGCATATATGCTCAACCACCGTACGTTGCTGATTGACCTTGATGGGATAAACCGCGGTGTAACCACCCGCATAGTTATCCGCCGCCATGGCCAGATCAAAGGCACTGCATAAGGTCGACACCCGATCACGAAGAATATCGGTAAAGCGCAACAGCACTGGCAGAGATAGCTTCTGCTCGGCCAGGCGCTGACTCAATTCATAAACATCAATTCCCTGCTTGCTGTTATCGCGGTCGGGATAGACCACAAGATGGCCCTGTTGGTTGATATCAAAATAGCCACCGCCCCAATGCGCGACGTTGTAAGTGCTTCTGGCTTGGTCTAAATTCCAGCTCATGATTTTTGCGACACCTCTTGGCGGCTTGATATACAATTGGCCGATATTATAAGTCTCATAGCGCCATGGATGGCACTGTTTTTAACTACTGAAGGGGTCGGACAATGACACTGGACAAAACTTGGTTCAGCGAACAACACGCTGGCGTAGGCTCTGCCTTTTCTCTCAAAATAAAAGAAAAGCTGCACGAAGAACAAACCCCATACCAGCACATCGAAATCTACGACACTGAAGAGTTCGGCAAGCTGATGGTCATCGACGGTTGCTACATGGTCACCAGCCGTGAAAATTTTCTTTATCACGAAATGATGAGCCACCCGGCGCTGTTCACCCACCCCGATCCAAAAAAAATCTTGATCATCGGCGGCGGCGACTGCGGTACCCTGCGCGAAGTTTTGAAACACCGCGACGTGGAACAGGCCTGGCAAGTTGACATCGACGAAGCCGTGACCCGGCTGTCGGAAAAGTATTTTCCCGAACTTTGCATCGCCAACGGCGACGGCCGTGCCGAACTGCTGTTTGAAGACGGCATCAAATGGATACAGGAATCAGAACCCGGCAGCCTCGACATCATCATCGTCGACAGCACCGACCCAATCGGTCCGGCCGAAGGCCTGTTCGGTGAGGCCTTTTACCGAGACTGTTTCCGCGCCCTGGATTCAGACGGCATCCTGGTGCAACAGAGTGAATCCCCGCTGTATCACCTGGACTTGCTTAAGAGTATGCATAAAGCCATGCGGCATGTCGGCTTCAATACCACCAAGACCCACCACTTTCCGCAACCCAGCTATCCGAGTGGCTGGTGGAGCGCCACCATGGCCTGCAAGGAACCCACAGGGCTGGACGGTTTTCGTGAACACGATGTCCGTAATAAGATTTTCAAAACTCGTTACTACAACGCTGACATGCACAGGGCAGCACTGGCACAGCCGGAGTTTTGCAAAGAGGCCGGACTCGGTTAAGGCCAAATCCTGACAACAAAAAAGGCCGCCCCTGATATGTAACCAAGGGCGGCCTTTTTTATGCTCATATCAAACCTCAAAGACTATGAGGACTCGGCATTCTTTTTTTCACGCTTGGCCAAAAAGACGGCAAAAATCACCGGCAATACCACCACGATAACGATTGCAGCTGTTGCCAGCGTGCCTTCAGGGGTATCCGCCTTGGCTACTGCGATCACTACGCCAATCATCACCAAGGTAGCAAGGGTATAACTAACAAACCGAACCAGTTCTTTCATATTAATAATCCTGCTATTTACAACGAGTATGAATAGGATTGTACATGATCTTTACCGGCCAGGGCCTTGAAACTTACGCCCTTAGGGAATCTGAGCAGGATTTCCCATCCATTTTGGCGCATTGATATGCTAGCATCTACCACCTGAACGAGAACTATTTGAACAACTAGCCCTCCAACATGATCATATATAAAGATCCACACGCGCCGATGGCCTTTTGTTAAGAACCAGATAAGGATTTATTACCTCAATGTCCATAGAAATGAGAAAAGGCACTGTTGCCGCCATCACCCAGACTGAAGACAAAAAGGCCAGCATCTGCCGTATAGGCGAGCATGAAGTCGAATTAAACCGTGACCTGGTAGACAAAGTTAATGTTGGTGATGAAATCGCTATTGCCGGTAATAGCAACGAGCAGGGCATGAAGGCAATGGCGGTCAACAACCTAAGCCTGAAAAGCGTCTCATCAGTTGATCCTACCAACATCGTTTTGGCGCTGGGCTTTAGTGGCTTTGTCTTTTTTGTCTTTTTTGTGCTTGGCGCACAGAATTTTTCTGCTGGCATCATGTCCCTGGCAGCGCTAAACCTGGCTGTTTGTCTGGCAGGCATGGTGGGGATGGGTGTGACCATTCTCCATTTGCGTCGCCTTCGCCAGGCACTGGCCAAGTGCAAATACCTCTAACGCTTATGCCATCAATCGATGGCATAAGCGTTAAGCTTCGACAATGACAAGTGTATTAAGTCAGCGCATATTCTGCCCCTCGCTGTGCCCTGAACGTTAATATCGCTTGCCTTTTATCCGGGCATTTGCGGCGCCACCAACACCCTCTCAGCGCTTGGTCGTTGCTTCATTTCGGCGTAATACTCGGCCAATCGCGTTACCTTTTCTAACATCGTCTCGATTCTGCCGCTACGGTAGAGATAATCGATCATCGGCATAATCAGGTAATCAGCTATACCGGGCTGTTGACCAGAAAAATAGGGCTGGGCCTGCAAAGCCCTGTTGGCAATTTGAAGATAGCGATCAACCTCGGGCAGCGCGGCTGAGACATTGCCTTCATTAATTTGGCCGTTTTCGCCTTTGGGAAAAACCAGTTCCAACACAAAACTGCGCATGAACACCGGGTTAAAATAACAATTCGCAACACTAATCCACTGATCCATCCACGCCAGCTGCCTGACATCGCTAGGTGACAGAATCGTCGTTCCTGAACGCCTATCCAGATAACGGCAGATAGCTGCGCTTTCAAAAACCACAAAGCCATCGTCGTTTAACACAGGCACTTTTCCAAACGGATGTGGGCTGTCGTTTTTGGCGGATATTTCCAGTTGGTAGGGCATGTCGGCCTCTTCACAGCACAGCATCACACTGCGCACATAGCTGCTAAATGCCGGGCCGTAAATAGTCACTGGGGTTTGCATGGGGATTCCTCTTTTGAACTTAATTGGAGCACCACCTTACGTCGCCACTAAATATGTTCAAGAACATATTTTCATTTCAGGCTAAGCTCAATTCCAGCAAGGAGATTGAGATGCCATATAGCAAACAACACAAAAGCCAAAGCCGTGAACGCATCCTGGCCAGCGCCATTGCGCTATTTTCCCGCCATGGTTATGACAACGTAACCCTGGATGCAGTAATGGCCCACGCTGGAATGACCCGTGGCGCTTTTTATAATCACTTTGACTCAAAACAGAAACTTTATGCCGAGGGGATGAAGTCCGCGGTATCAAAAAACCCAATAAGCCATGACGCACCTGAAGGTATTGATGCAAGCGAACATCTGCAGCGCTTTCTGAATGGCTATCTAAGCCAGGCCCACTTGCACGAATCCGACACGCCCTGCCCAATGGCATTTATGGTGACCGATGTCGCCAATCACGAACCGGAGGTGCGTGAAACCTACACCCATATATTCAAGGGCTTCAGTGAACGACTGGCCACGTTAATGGAGGGTGATGACGCAGACAGGCCACAGAGAGGCCAAGCCCTTGCGGCACTGCTGATTGGTGGTGTGGCGGTATGCCGAGCCTTTAATGAACCCAAACTGGTGGAGGAAGTGCTGGCCGCCTGCCAGGCGATGGCTGTAACCGTCATCAAGGCGGAATGAAATTGAAATTATTTTGTTCTTTACCTACAGTCCTCCTGACACAATGCTGTCAGTAGCAGGATGATAGCGTTGCTTTCGCACTAACAAAATAATCACTTCCAAAGGAGCGAGACATGAGTCAAGACGCGATGAAACAACACGGCGCATTTAGCTGGAATGAATTGAGCACCCCTGATGTAGAGGCAGCCAAGGGATTTTATGGTGAACTGCTGGGCTGGCAGTTTCAGGATATCGAGTCCTGCGACATGAACTACAGCATGATTAAAGCAGGTGACAAGGAGGTTGGCGGCATGATGGTAACACCACCAGAAGCCAAGGCTAATGGCAAGCCAGCGACTTGGGGAGCCTACGTTACAGTTGATGATGTCGATGCACAGGTTGCCCGTGTCGAGCAACTAGGTGGCAAAGTCTGCCAACCAGCAGAGGATATCCCGGACGTTGGCCGGTTTGCAGTTATTCAGGACCCACAGGGCGCCACACTGGCTCTGATTACCTATTTCAACAAGGACTAGTTGTCATGGCGAACCGTTATTTCACTCAAGATACCTTTAAGTTTCTCAACGAACTTGCGGCCAACAACAACCGCGAATGGTTTGGGCCACACAAAGAGGATTATGAAACAACGGTTCGCACACCTGCGCTGAACTTCATCACCGACATGGCCGATGAACTAGCGTTAATCTCCCCCCACTTTCTTGCTGTACCGAAGAAAGTGGGGGGCTCCCTCATGCGCGTTTATCGTGATACCCGTTTCGGCAAGGACAAACACCCCTTTAAAACCAACATCGGTATTCAGTTTCGTCACGAGATGGGCAAAGACGTGCATGCCCCTGGTTATTATCTGCATGTAGAGCCTGGCGAGTGTTTTGTCGGTGTCGGCATCTGGCGACCGGATGCCAAGGCCTTGGGCAAGATTCGTGATGCCATTGTTGAAAAAAGCGATCGCTGGCTTGCCGCCAGTGGCGATAAAACCTTCAAAAAAACATTTACCTTAAGCGGTGAATCGCTCATCAATGCCCCACGCGGTTACGCAAAAGATCACCCACTGCTTGATGACCTGAAGCGTAAAGACTTCATCGCTCTGAGCGAGATTAGTAAAAAGAATGTGACATCCAGCAATCTAAGATCACTGGTAATGGATAAATTTAACGCCGCTACACCGTACATGCAGTTTTTATGCAAAGCGCTTGAATTGCGTTTTTAACTCATGCGCCGCGCCGACCGCCTATTCCAAATCATCCAACACCTGCATCATGAGCGGGTGATCACTGCCCACAATCTTGCACAAACCCTGGAAGTATCGGCACGAACTATCTATCGCGATATTCAAGATTTGTCCTTATCCGGCGTTCCCATCAGTGGTGAAGCAGGTGTCGGTTATCGCTTAATGAAGGGCTATCAGCTGCCGCCGCTCATGTTCACCGAAGAGCAACTAGCAGCTCTATTGCTCGGTGCACGAATGGTGCAGAGTTTGACCGATAAAGAACTGGCGAGAGCAGCCAGCCAGGCCATGGCTAAAATAGACAATGTAATACCCAACCATCTCAGACCTGAGCTTGAGCGGCAGGAGATTTTAGTGCCGGATTTTTCTGCCAACCCTGAGGTGGCGCAACACATCGCACTGCTGAGAAAAGCAATCAAGGCGCAGCAAAAGGTTCAGTACGATTATGTCCGTCAGGATGGTGAACGCTCTAGCCGAACCGTACATCCGCTGGGATTATTTTACTGGGGCAAAGTATGGACCCTGGTCGCATGGTGTGAATTACGCGACCAGTTTCGCCACTTTCGTTTGGACCGGATGGAAAATTCGCGGCCTCTCAATGCCAGTTATCAACCTGTTGCAGGCCGGACATTGACAGATTATCTTGCCACGGTATGTGACAACGATTAGCCGGCATGACCACACCGCACACTCCGCTTCTTAACGAATAACAAAAAAACTACAGCTCTTTTACCAAGCCCAAAACCTGCTCAGCATGACCATCGGCACTGACACCATAGATTACCTCAGCTATCTGACCTTGTTTATTGATGATAAAGGTTGAACGAACGATGCCCATTTTCTTAACACCGTTCTTTTCCTTTTCTTGCCATACACCATAGCTTTCACACAACTCACCGGAGGTATCTGCCAACAGATCCATTTTCAAACCGTATTTATCTATAAAGGCCTGATGGCTTTGGCATGAATCTTTGCTAACACCAATGATCACCGTATCAAGCGCAGCAAAGTCACTAATCAGAGCCGTGAATTGATTCGCCTCAATGGTGCAACCGGTAGTATCGTCTTTGGGATAAAAATACAGTACGACATTTTTTTTACCCTTGTAGTCCGACAGGTTTATGGTTTTATTGCCCTGATTCATTGAACTGAAATCAGGTGCGGTTTGATTCTGCTGCAACATTTGTCTGCCCTATTATTATTTAATCAAAACTCGGTGGCATGACCTTAGTTCACTCACGCCTTCTGCTCAAGCTTTTGTTCGACATAAAAAAGCCCGGGTAGTTTCCTACCCGGGCACAAACACCAAGTTAAAGGGAGGTTGGTGTTATTTACCAGAGGTAAATTCTGGATAGGCCTCTAAACCACATTCGGCCAGATCAACACCGTTGTATTCGTCTTCTTCGCTAACACGAACACCCATGATAGCTTTCAGAGCCAGCCAAACAATCAGGCTAGCGACGAACACCCAAACAAAGATGGTGGCAGCACCGGCCAACTGACCCATGATGGTTCCGTTTGGACCCAGGGCAACAGCCAACAGACCCCAGATACCCACCACACCGTGGACTGAGATAGCACCGACAGGATCATCAATCTTCACCTTGTCCAGGGCCAGGATAGAGAACACAACCAACACACCACCAACCACACCGATGATGGTAGCCATCATTGGTGACGGCCAGTCAGGACCCGCAGTGATTGCAACCAGACCAGCCAGTGCGCCATTACAAGCCATTGTCAGATCAGCCTTGCCGAACAACAGACGGGCAGTGATCAGGGCAGCCATTACACCACCAGCAGCGGCAGCGTTAGTATTCAGGAATACCATGGCAACTGCATTAGCATTGGTGATATCACCCAGCTTCAATACAGAACCGCCGTTGAATCCAAACCAACCCATCCACAGGATGAAGGTACCCAGAGCCACGAGAGGCATGTTGGTACCAGGGATAGCGTTTACTTCACCGTTTTTACCGTACTTGCCTTTACGTGCACCCAGTACCAAAACAGCAGCCAGGGCAGCAGCAGCACCGGCCATGTGAACGATGCCTGAACCAGCGAAGTCAGAGAAACCCAGATCACCAAGGTTATACAGACCAAACACGTCGTTACCACCCCAGGTCCATGAACCTTCCATTGGGTAGATCACCGCCGTCATAACAACAGCAAACGCCAGGAAAGCCCACAATTTCATGCGTTCAGCAACGGCACCAGAAACGATAGACATGGCAGTCGCTACGAATACAACCTGGAAGAAAAAGTCAGACGCGCCTGAATAAACAGAGCCACCTTCAAAACCATTTTCAGCAGAGGCCGCCAAGGCGTCAGCTACCAGCGTTTCACCACCTGCGATGCCAGACAGGAATATATCGCCGCCATACATAATTGAATAACCGCAAACCAAATACATGATGCAAGAAATCGCAAACAAGGCGATGTTCTTGGTCAGAATCTCAGTGGTGTTCTTGGAACGCACCATACCGGCTTCGAGCATAGAAAAGCCTGCAGCCATCCACATGACCAATGCGCCACACACCAGAAAGTAAAAGGTGTCCATGGCGTACTGTAATTGAAAAATATTATTTTCCATTGTTTAAACCTCCGACAAACTTAAAGGGCTTCAGTACCGGACTCACCGGTACGAATTCGAATCACCTGCTCCAGGCCAGTGACAAAAATCTTGCCGTCACCAATCTTGCCGGTGTTGGCGGCCTTGCTGATCGACTCGATTACTTGATCGAGCAAATCTGCTGAGATGGCGATATCGATTTTTACCTTGGGCAAAAAATCCACCACATACTCGGCACCACGATAAAGTTCAGTGTGACCCTTTTGACGACCAAAGCCCTTGACCTCAGTGACGGTAATGCCTTGCACCCCGATCTCTGAGAGCGCCTCGCGGACATCGTCCAACTTAAAAGGCTTTATAATTGCTGTTACCAATTTCATTACACTCTCCTTACATTAAAATTTCATAACGGGGTGATGCCCCAAACACCTGTACATTTTTATGCAGCTGTAGCAGGAATAGAGCATTAGCCGTGCCAATCTTTTATTTTCATATTTTTTAAAGACTTAGCTATCAACCACAACGAACACAAGCAGGCCACGCACCATTTCGAACATTGCCGACAGGGGAGCTGCACCAGACTAGTGCGTTTTTATGGGGCGTACAGTCATTCACCAAATTGGCGTAAACTTGGCCCACCAAGACCAAAGGAAAAACCATGATTGAACCAAAAATGCTTGATGATCTGGCCAGAAAACTGGCCGACTCTGTCCCTACTGGTGTCCGCGAACTACAAAAAGATCTGGAAAAAAATCTTCATGCCACCCTACAGTCTGCATTCAGCAAGCTGGACTTAGTGACACGGGAAGAGTTTGAGGTACAAAGCACGCTGCTGGCCCGCACCCGTGCCAAGCTCGACGCACTGGAAATACAGATCGCTGCACTGGAACAAAACCAGCAGGACTAAATAAAATCAGTTGCCAGCCACAGCCAGGCTGGCAATAATCATTCAATATGCGAACGCAGACAGACAAGGGGGTCTAATGTCACTCGCTGTTGTTTATAGCCGTGCCGGTGCAGGGATAGACGCACCACTGGTAACGGTCGAAGTCCACCTGGCCAATGGCCTGCCCAGCCTGTCGATTGTCGGCCTGCCCGAAGCGGCAGTGAAGGAAAGCAAGGACCGGGTTCGCGGTGCGCTTTTAAATAGCCAGTTCGATTTTCCGGCACGGCGCATTACCATCAATCTGGCGCCTGCCGACCTGCCCAAGGAAGGCGGTCGCTTTGATCTGCCCATAGCCCTGGGCATTCTTGCCGCCTCCGGCCAAATCCCCAAAGACAAATTGGGCGATTACGAATTTGTTGGTGAACTGGCCCTAAGCGGTGAACTACGCGGCATTCGCGGTGTACTGCCGGTAGCGGCACAATGCCGCAACGCCAAACGAGCACTAATACTGCCTGAAGAAAATGGTGATGAGGCCACCCTGGCGGGTGATGTTGTCATTCTCGCCACCAATCATTTGTTAAAAATCTGTGCCCACCTCAACGAGACAGAGAAACTCCAACCACAGCTACCGATGACCATACCGCCACGGCCTGACAACATTACCGATCTCAGCGATGTCCGTGGTCAACATCATGCCAAACGGGCATTGGAGATCGCTGCCGCCGGCGGCCATTCCCTGTTGATGGCGGGGCAACCAGGCACGGGCAAGACCATGCTCGCCAGCCGCCTGCCCAGCATCCTGCCGAGCATGACCGAAACAGAGGCGCTGGAGGCAGCAGCAATACAGTCCATCAGCCATGGCGGTTTTGATACAAGCAACTGGAAGCAACGACCGTTTCGTTCACCGCATCACACCGCCTCGGGCGTGGCCCTGGTGGGCGGTGGCAGCAACCCGCGGCCAGGTGAAATTTCACTGGCACACAACGGCGTGATGTTTCTCGATGAACTGCCAGAATATGATCGCCGAGTCTTAGAGGTGCTACGCGAGCCGCTGGAATCGGGCAAGGTGACCATCTCGCGCGCTGCACGCCAGGCTGAGTTCCCTGCTCGATTTCAATTAATTGCGGCAATGAACCCTTGTCCGTGCGGCTACCTCGGTGACAGTAGCGGCCGTTGCCGTTGCACCTCTGATCAGATACAACGCTATCGCAGCCGTATCTCCGGTCCTATCCTCGATCGCATCGACATGCATATTGACGTACCGCAGGTACCCAAAGAAATGCTCTATGGTGATGCTGACAACAATTCTGAAACTAGTGCCGATGTCAGGCTGCGGGTTGAGAAGTCTCGCCAACGACAACAGCAGCGCTCAGGTAAGGCCAATCATCAACTCAATAGCCGTGAAATAGAAAAATATTGCAGCCTGGACCAAGCCAATCGCTCATTGCTGGAACAGGCCATAGATCGCCTGGGGCTGTCAGCGCGAGCCAGCCATCGTATTCTGCGAGTAGCACGTACCATTGCCGACCTGAATGAGTCTGACACGATAAAAACAAATCACCTGAGTGAGGCAATTTCATATCGACGACTGGACCGCCGCCAATATTAATCTACTAATTAGCCTTGGGGATTTTCCAATCAGAACTTGTAAACCATGCATCAAGACTTTCTGCTTCAATCGGACGACACATAAAATAACCCTGCCCCATATCACAACCCAGCGCCTTTAAGGTCTGCCATGACTGATCAGTTTCAATACCCTCGGCAATCACCTTCAGCCCCATGTTGTGGGCCAGATCTA
>Ga0316204_10003850_pt1 | contig 28668 bp, 18 predicted proteins | sample 6monrhotite_MG_2_FD_205661 | JGI IMG/M metagenome (GOLD analysis project Ga0316204, IMG submission 205661) | Microbial mat bacterial communities from mineral coupon in-situ incubated in ocean water Damariscotta River, Maine, United States -... | ecosystem: Environmental > Aquatic > Marine >...
CATTGACTTCAGGGACATGGCAGATCACTGTTGACGGCGTTTCTAATTGTAACGTACCTGCACCCAATGATGGCATACAGGCAGCAGTTTTCACTGGAACTCAAGCTTCCCTCACCTTACAAGATTCCGAAAGTCCTATTGATCCAGGAGACACTTGGACATCAACGACAATCACAGTTGACTCTGCAGAATGTGCTTATCTAGGTATTGATGGATTTGCAGGTGACGTTTGTGATTATCAAATTACTTTAACCAATATCACAGGTGGCTGTGTGGTTCTGCCAATTCAATTCGTTGGGTTCAATGCTTACAGAAATCAAAAAGATGTACACCTAAGCTGGAAAACATTGTCTGAAGTTGGTAATCAGTACTTTATTGTCGAAAGATCTTCTGATGGAAACGATTTTAGAGAACTTGGAAGGATTAATAGTATTGGAGACCATTACACTGAGCACGATTATCATTTTACAGATCAATCTGCTCCTAGTAGAAATGTTTATTATAGACTAAGTGAGTACTCAAATCAAAATGAGAAGACGGTATTGGCTGTGAAGTACATCAAAGGTGAAACCGCTGATGATTATTTTAATACTTATCCAAATCCGAGCGAAGGAGTTCTAAATGTTGAATTCAGTCAAATTTCGCCTCAGTTACAGAGCAAGATTGAAATTTACAATTATCAAGGTCAATTAATGTTCTCAGAAAGTTTCGAATCTTCTCAAGGATTCAATTCAAAACAAATAAATCTGCAAGATTTAGGAAGTGAGAATTATCTCTTGAGGCTTACCAATGATGAGAAGACCTTCTCTTCCCGCATTTTATTAAAGTAATTGTAACGATTTTTGGGTACTTCATTATACTTTGAAAATCCCAATTATGAAATCAACTTTTGCCCTGGCGATATGCCTCATTTTATCTATTAGTTCAAATGCCCAAAGAAACTTTTGGGGAGAAACCAATGGTGTATTCTCAGATTTCGGTTCAAATGGAATTCACAACATTTCACCGAAACAAAGGGAGGCATTTTCCAAATTAAACGTAAAAAGTAGAACGACTGTTTCTTATTCAAAAGGAAACTCACATTCAGTTACAGAACATTTTGATGATGCCGGATATCTTATCAAAAGAGAATATCCGAATTCAAAATATGAAACCGTAACGACCGCCGAATACAATGATGAGCACTTGATCACAAAACTAATTACGAAAAACAATAGAGATGAACAGTGGACTTCAATGTACACCTATGATAATGGTCGTTTAGTTGAAAGAGAAGATATTGACGAAAAAGGAAAATATAAAGGACTTAAAAAAGAGTATGACAAGGATGGAAACATGACTAGACATGGAAGATTTGATGGAGATAGAAACTCCCCAAAACATGAGCTGATTTACACCTATTATGAAGATGGCCAAAAAGAGTCAATCACCTATATAAAAGACAAGAAAGTGAAATATGTATGGTCATATGATTGCAAAGAAGAAGGAGAATTAATAAATGTAAAGTCAAAAGATCAATCTACCATTTGCGTAAAAGAAGAAGTAAATGAACTTGGATACACAGTTACTTGGAATAGGGATTTCAATGAAAAAGGTGATTTAATTAAAACTAAAACGGTTAGAGGATCTCAAGGTGAATTAATTTCAGAGGAAATGTACAATGTAGATGACCGATTAATTCGAGAGGTAAAAATTAATGAAACCGGAGGTGCGGCATATATTAGTTATGATAAGGACGGAGAGATTTCGTCAATGCGTGAAAGTTTCCTAAACCAAAATGACAAATTGAAGAAATCAATCTATGATTCAAAGCGGTACAAGTACACCTTTTTGTACAATTATGAGGGCGAATTACAAACTCAGAGCACTCGAATTTACAAAAGAGGAATTTATGTTTCTGAATACGAATACGATTTCAGGTAACTACCATTCATCTTGGCATAAATCACCAATTATCCCATTGATGACAGCATCTTCATTGGGATGATTTGTTTGTAACAAATATGCATGCAAGCTTGAGATCAATGAATTACCCTCTTGCGGCACAAAAGCCCAGCCTTTAATTGATTTATCTGTGACCAATAAATTACCTGAAAGAATGATTGCATGAGAAAACAGTCTTCCGTTCAAACCATACCTTCTACCCAATTCAAAAATGACGTTAGAATCAAACTTGTTTGTTTTAGCAATTAGAGGGTTAGAATGAATCAGCTCTTCTACACTCTTTTCAAGTGGCGCCTTCAAATCAATATTAAAACGCACTGAATGCATTAATTGGCTTGGAGTAGTAATGTCTGAAGATGTTAGATCACATTCTATATCCAAAGTCTTGAACATATCTCGAACATCAATTGAGTGATGAGTTCCAGCCTCTGCATCTAAATGTCTTGCGACTACATTAGCGCTTACCAATCTTTCGTGATTTCCAACATCCTCAGATCGCCTCACTACCACCATATCAGCATTTTCTAAGTTCTCTAGTTCCTTACCAGCAAATAATCCTAACAAGGCGGCTGAACCGTGAGTATTACATGACACCACATGAACAAATTTCTGAGAACGAATCACTTCATTATTAACTCCAGACATGAACGAAATGCCATAGTTCTTTTCAGAACCTTGAGCACAACTCCCAATAAGATTAGGAAGTTTTTCATATCTCTCTTTCTGTTTTACACCTACTCCGTTAGCAGTTGCCTCAAAAATATAATTGATTTGCGGAAGGATATTGCCTAATTGAGGATAGTCTCGTGAATCACCTGAAGTACAAATTTTCACTCCTTTAGCAGCCAGTAAATCCAGCTCTGCCTTGTTCCACTTGGTAACTGTTCTTTTGCATGCATGGATTTCGTCAATACCCAACTCATTTTTATAAGTCACCAACAAATTAAGCAGTGTACTTCCAATATTCCCTATTCCGTTAACTAAAACCTTCATCTTTTATGCATCCATTTTTTGACCTTATCCTTTCCTAAAAAGGGAATCAGCACTGACGACATCATCACTTGTGCATCTAAATATAATGATTGATGTTTTATGTAATGTAAATCTAAAAACCATGACATTTTTTTGTGGCAAATTGGAGCCAATTGGGCCAAACCAACTATCCCTGGTTTGTAATTCCATCTTTGATCATAATACTCTTCATTCCAACCTAGTCTTACGACATCATCAACCGTTAAAGGGCGTGGACCCACAAAGCTCATATCCATAAATATGATATTGATAAGCTGCGGTAATTCATCAATGCCAGTTTTTCTCAAGACCCGCCCTAAGAGAGTAATTTCACCATTAAGCATGGTTCTGAACTTTATGATTTTAAATGGAAGTTTCTGCATGCCAAGACGCTCTTGCATAAAAATGGGTGATCTAAAATCTGCAAAGAAAATGAGTAATCCCACCACTATTAAAAAGGGCAAGAGCAACACAAATAGTATTGTAGCAAAAAATATGTCAAGCACTGTCTTCACAATACTAATTTAATGACTTTATGCCCGATTGCTTCAATTTTTCAAGAAAGTGACCGTTTGTTTTCTTATCCGCTTGTGTTTGGGAATTATCGTCAATAGTTACCTTTTCATTTGAGCAACATTCTATAAAAACAACTAGTAAATATCAATTATGAAAAATTTAATTTTAGTATCCGTTCTATTATTCAGTATCGTTTCGTTAGGACAAGACAATCTCATCAAAGTTAGTGTTAGTGAAAGAGCTGAGATGAAAGCCGATTTTTATAAAGTGCAAATATGCCTATCAGAGAAAGTTAAGGTTGATCCTGAAACGCAATTAACTGAGTCCATCACCATAGATATGGTGCTTAAAAGCCTTTTAGAGAAAATGAAAGCTGAAGATTTAGGTATGGACGATTTGACGTTAGAGACTATAAGTGAATCATCTGCGAGTAACGTCATCAATGGTTATCAGAACTACAATCAAAACTACACGGCATCAAAGAAAAAGCTTCTTAAAAGAACCTATGTGTTGAACTGGCACAAAGATTTGGCTCAACTTGAAGTTTTCTTAACTGGATTACGTTTCAACGGTTTCGAATTTGCGGCGGTTACTGCTTCATACAAGGAAGAAACGATAAAGGCCACGAGAAAAAAACTAATGACGTCAGCCTTGAAATTAGCAAAAGAAAATGCTCAATTAATGGCCGCCGAATTCGGAAAAGAACTCGGAGAATTGAATGCTGTTTCACAAACTGATCTTTATGCAAGTGGACAAGTGTGGTATGCTGAGGATTATCCCAATTATAATTACAACAATGTTTACAATACTAATAATGCACAAAGTATTTCAACAAAGTCAACTAGCCTCATATCAAAATTTGAGACCGTTTCTCTTTCGGTAAGTTTTAAAATAAAAGAGTAGACTTATAGCCCAGAGGTAATGCCTTTGGGCTTTTTTTTACATTTTCTTGCCTAACGACTGACTCATGTTCTCTCTTATCTCTTCAGAATAGCCAAGTACTGCATTAGGAAATTGTAGCTTTAAATATTGCATAACCTCTTGCACAAGTTTAGCTTTCAAACTCAATATGAATTTCTTCCCTTCACGATCAAAGGTCCATATTTGATGGTCAGATCCTCCACCTTGTACTTGAGTGATATATTCGTACATCCAAATTATGTGTCCTTTATCGCCTGATTCAATTGCTTTTACGATAGGATGATCTCCCTTTTTCACTCTTAAATGATCGCGGACGTGCTGGAACGTGATGAAGAACCCAAAAAACAGGCATATCCCCGCCAGAGCCCAAATCACAATGTAGCCACCAATTCCCATGTCTTTCATTTCAGAATCAGCACCTGAAAGAACCAACCAAGCTATAAAGACCCCAAACAAAAAAATGCATGTGCCTACTATAACATTCTTAACTACCGATTTAGTAACTGCCTTTTTGAATCCATTTAAGTCCATATGACTGAGGTTTAGACTTCAAAATATGAAAAAATGCCGAATATTTAATTTGCGTTTTTCACAAACAGCTATTTCAATAAGCGTTATTCAATTCTTGATTCGGTGATAATCACCATAAATTTGGAGTAACAAAAACAAATAGTATGAAAAATTCAGTAAACAATAACGGAACGATTTCAAGAGAGAATAAGATTGAAAATTCAATTAAAAAACTAAATGCGGCTGAAACAGTAGCTTGGGCACTTTTTATTGGTGTTGGTATAGCTTATATTGTATTGAGCTTGGTGTTGCCTAATAATGTAGGATAGGACAAGAGGTTTAGAACCATCCAAAGCTAACTCCTAATGAAAAGAGTTGTAGTTCACTTGATTGACCCTCTGAGAACAAAGTGGTCATGTCATAGTAACCAAAAAGCATCACATTATCGATTCCTAAACGAACCGTTGGTCCGTAATGTAATCTTTGTACATCAGGAAAATTGAATTCTTTAAATTCATCACCTTCAATTCGCCATTTTGAGAAGTATTCAAACATGTACCCTACTTTGAAACCAGGGTAAAACTTAATTTTACCTCTTTCTCTTGCCGATCTGAATCTCAATTCAAAAGGAACCTCAACAAAATTGAAAACTGTTCTGTTAATCCATCTATCAGGGCCTTCATAAGGTGCTAATTGAGAATAAAAGTCATTTGTACCGATTACGGGCTCATAATTGATTTCACCATCTGATCTCACATTAAAGTGACTGTATCCTAGGCCTATTCCGAGTCCTACTCTTCCTTTTTTATCAAAGGGTACATCAAACATCAAATTGATTCCGTGTCCGATTGCATAAAACTTAGTTTTAACACCATTCGTTTCACCTAGCCATGAATTCCAGAAAAAATCAGTGTTAAAACGGTCAAATTTATCAGGTCTGTCAGGTGGTGGAGCAGTTAAGCCGGTATACAATCTCATGATCCCTGGCTTTCTGTTTTCAAAAACTTTCCAACGCTCTTTACGATCGTAGTCGTTTTTTTGTGCCATCATATTGACTGAAAACAACATAAGAAGCACAAGAGCACTGCTTTTGATGATATTTAATCGATATTTTGTTCCCAACTCCATGAGTGTTTTAGTGCGTCTTTGATTGTGTATTTACATGTCCAACCTAATTCGTTATTAGCCTTAGATGGATCTGCCCAAATTTGTACTACATCTCCGGGACGTCTGTCTCCGACAACATAATTCAACTTCAAATCATTGACTTCTTCAAAAGTATGGATTATTTCTAAGACAGACGAGCCTTTACCGGTTCCCAAATTATATGCTTCACAAAAGCTCCCTTCTTGTTTGAACGATCTTAGAAGCGCCTTCACATGAGCGTCAGCTAAATCAACAACATGAATGTAATCCCTCACATTTGTGCCATCAATCGTTTCATAATCGTTTCCAAACACGGTTAATTGCTCTCTAATGCCCTTTGCCGTTTGAGTTATGTAAGGAACCAAGTTATTTGGGATTCCTTGAGGTAATTCACCGATTTCAGCAGAAGGATGTGCCCCTATTGGGTTGAAATAACGCAATAAAGTTGCTTTCAGATTTTGATCTGAATCAGTCGTGAATTGAATTAGCTCTTCACATGCAATTTTTGTCGCTCCGTATGGACTTGTAGCTTTTTTTATTGCGGTTTGTTCTGTTACAACAGGGCTATCGGGTTCACCATAAACTGTGCATGATGAGGAAAAAACTAAATGTTCGATTTCAAATTCATTTGATAGCTTCAATATTTGACCTAAAGAGCCTATGTTATTCTCATAATACTTAACAGGATTCATAACCGACTCACCTACCGCTTTATCAGCAGCAAAATGAATGATTCCGGCAACATTACGCAATGAACGAACAGCTTGAGACATGGCCTCAAAATCATTGCAGTCAAGATTAAAAGACTGAATTTTACAATCACAAATCTTCTCAAGGCGATCAATAATCCAAGGCTTTGAATTTCGAAAATCATCAAAAATTACCGCTTCAAACCCAGCTTTAATCACTTCTACAACTGTATGCGAGCCAATAAATCCTGAGCCTCCAGTAATTATTATTTGCTTTTTCTCTGACATTAGGTCAAAAATAACGAAAGAAAAGGGATTCTCTACTTATCCAGTACTGCATTAAAATGATTCTTCTTTGTAACTATCCCATTCAAATAATACTTTATTGTGAGATTAATATTAGATTCTAAATACTTTTTCTTGATTTCATAGTTATTAGGGGAAATACAGTAATCTCCAATAAAGCCGAGTCCTGTTAAATCGCCAGATAACCATCTACCTTGCTTTAGTCCATCTTTATACAAGCCTACTGATTGCAAACCACCTTCTCGATCATAAAATTTCCAAAGACCGCTCGGTATCCCATCAATCAAATCTCCCTCAGCTTGAACTACTCCCATATCATAATATGTTTTATGATATCTTGTCGGAAAAGGAATAGTATCACCACTTTCATAATCCTCAAGAATTGCAATTTGCCTCACTTCGTAATTGTCAGAAGAAGCACAATTGTATTTCGTCATCAAATCTATTATCACAGCCTTTGATTTCAATTGTCCATTTTCATAAAGAAGTAGGTCTCCTTTTGTAATAGCTTCTGCTCGTGTACCAAGGGTGTCAATAATTGTTTTATAATTAACCTTACTCATCAATTGTCCGTCAGGATTATAATAGAGCCAATCTCCTATTTTATGTTCAGAATTATCGGTAGATAAAATACCAGTCGCATGCACTTGACCATTTTCATAATAACTTTTGAAATCACCTTCAACCGCAGGTTTGAACGTACTCAAGTCAGAACGGATGTCGTCATGCCCTACCAATTCACTGAGCTGTAAAGTATTTCGCACACTCCCATTCAATCTCACTTTGTTTGTGTCATACATAATTTCGGAAAGGAGGACATTATCAGAGTTAGTCATGTTCTCTTTTAGAACAATTCCATTGTAAACAAATTCTCTATGAATCTTACCGTGCCCCTTATTTTGGGCAAAAATTCCAGTAAACTTTCTGTTAGAGAAAACACCCGAATCTAACCTAAATGTATATGTTCCATCTAAGTATCCGTTTTTGAATTGATATTCATTGTTCTTTTTCTCATCTCTGTACTCAACTTTCAAATATTTAAGCTTTCCATTCTCATAAGTCGCCTGCTCTCCTATGGCGTCTCCAATTGTGATGAAGCCCTTTTTGTTATTAAAAAAATCAGCTCTAGCGGCTAGACCATTCTTAAATTGCATAAACGCCAAAGTGTCTCCATCAACATTAAACAATCTAATATCTTTCTTAAGAAGGTTTTCTGTTGTCAAGTACATTGAAACGTAGTACTGTCTTGGCTGAGGACCTGATCCTCCACCCCAGTAACCGCGATACCTAGTTCTGCCAATTCTTTTTTGGAAATGATGGTAAGTTAAATCTTCAGTTAACTTGTTCTCTTTGTAGGTACACTCTATGATTTTTTTATTTCTTGAATTCAAGTAAGTCCAATCACCTTGAAATTGACCATTCTCAAATTGCCCTTTCACCTTTCGAATCTCAATATTTGGGGCATTTTTGAAATAAGGAATCTCAGAAAATAGGTTTGGTATTAATTCAAGGCCATCAATTAAATATGGTGTTCCAAAACCATCATAAGTTTTGGGATGTTTACGTACAAGATGGGAGTGTTTCTCATACGCATAGTAAATAAGCTTATTCTTCTTGACTCTAAACTTTGATCGATTTTTATCAAACTTGAGTTTGACTTTTCCTTGAAAAGGCTCACCCCGAAAGGAATATTCAGTTTTAAAATTTTTCACCTCAACTTCTAGCTTTCCTTGGTTCACTCTATATGGTGGCTTTGAATAGCTGAAATAGTCTGAATTTAGAGCATAGGTATTTCCACCTTTACTTTTCTCCATGATTCCATCCAATTTAATTCCTTTTCGTTCAGCCTCATAGAAATTCATTGAATACACTACATCATACTCTTCAAACACTTTAAAACCTTTATCAAAAGAGATCACTCTCTTGACGTGACACTCGGTATAATCATCATTAAAATACTGTCTAGTTTCAGAAACGAAATTTCTATACATTCCCCAAGTGCTGCTCTTTTGCTTGTCAATTTCAACTCTCACTTTTTCACTGGGCAAATAGTAAACTTCATGCTTCTTATAAGAATTATTGAATTTAAGTTTCGTGTACACCAAGGTGTCTTCGGTAGTTTCTACGTCTTCATATTTAGGCATCTTATCAAATGTGAAAATGTTATGGTATTGATCGCCTTTAAGCTTTAAACCCTCATACATCATGTACGACTTACCTTTCTTATATTCAGAGTCCCAGGCTCTTCTTCTTTCATCTGTTTTTACTCCTGATTTATCAAAATATTCGAATACATGTTCTTTGGTTCTATAATCTTTAGTCATTACATAATGAGGCCTACCATTTCTGTAAAACATGGTGTCTGGGGCAAATTCATCATCAACCATTTTATATGAAAAATGCTTTTGACCGTTATCAAAATAATAGGTAGCATCTGCCAAACCTAAATGAACGCCATTAGATACAGCTGCTGATCTCCCTGTTAACGTTACTTCATTGCCAAAATAGCTCTGGGTAGAAGAAATGCCATATAAATAAATGAAATCTCCTAAATTTAAATCTGGAACATTTGAATGCCAGCTAAAGAATGCTGAACCCAAGTATGTTGTATCATTTCTGTAGTCAATATCAGCAGATATTTGTCCGTTTGAATGGAAGTACTTCCAATTATCAACTTTTCGTTCACCTTCATAAAAACCAGTAAATTCTTTAATATTTTCTTCAAAACTAGAAGCCTCATATCGTTTTGGCCCCTCTCCTTTTATAAGTTCTTTTTTGAAAACAGTTTGTGGGCGCTTGCCACTATATGTGGCAACTTCAGAAACTAGCGTATCGTTATCATAAATTGCCTCCCTGATAGTTCTTCCGGGTCCATTATAGCTATGTTTTCTAAAAATTGTTACCAAGATAGATTTACCATGTCGCAAACCGTTTTTATAAGTTGTTATCTCATTGTTCAAGACATCTAAGCGCCATTCTCCATCTCTTAAATTGTCTTTATAAAACCCTGACATTATGGTATCCCCCTTTGGAGAAAGGAAATGAGCAAAGCCATTTAATTTGTTGTCTTTCACCTGAAAAATGGCATATGGAAGTTTGTCTTCATGCAAATTCAAATGTTTCTTGTACTTTTTTTTCTTTTGAAAATAATCAAGACTCAAATCTGCATATTGCAAATAGGTTCCGTCTTCAACAGCACCAAGGGGTAAAAATATCTCCTTTTTCTTTTCTCTTAAATTGAAACTATAGCCTTTTGAATTCTTCTTTCTCTCTTTCTTCGTTCCCTTGCTCCAGTATACATTTCTTTGCAATGTAGTAGATTGATTGAAAGGGTAAACCTTCAATTCTTGACCATGATAAGTTGTCGTATTTTGAGAAAAGGAATTCGACGAAATGAACAGCAACAAAAGAAAGAGGATCTTCATGATTTTGGGTTTGGTGACTTAGGTATAACAGTTTAATTAACTAGATGTTACATCTTGGCTAAATTCCATAAAAAAAGCCCTCTTAAAAAAGAAGGCTTTTAAAGTATGTTAAAAAGAGGTGGTTATTTACAAACCTTATCCAATTTAGTTTGAACAGCCACTTTTACGTCTGACCAAAATTTGTTGATACCATCATCACCTGTATGTTTTTCTTCACAAACTTCTCCTATTGCATCAATAGATTTTTGTGCATCAAAATCAAGAATATCAATTGTGGTGTTCATTGTGATTGTTTCATCTTCAACTTTTACTTCACCTTGATATTCAACACTCACTCCATTCATAGTGATTGAGATAGTTGCTCCGCTAGCATCAATTGATATTACTTCACCAGTAATTGAAAGAGTCGAATCCATTGAACCGAAAAAAGAATCTCTAATTTTAGGATCTCTAACGTCATCTTGAGAATTTACAGAAGCAACCGGAATTTCGAAAGTAGCGCCTGTAAGCACTCCAAACATATCTTCGCTTTCATTTGCTTCAACATTGATCTCATTAAAGCTACCGTCAACACCTGTTTTGTTTGTCAATTTATATGCCGTCCATGTCAAGATTGTATTATCGGCATTATATGAATAGGTACAAACCTCTTCAACTACCTCATCTACTTCGTCCGTACTTTCGTCCGTTTCTTCTGCTCCACCACAAGCCATCATTAAAGGCAGTAATCCAAGCATTAATAATTTTCTATTTTTCATTGTATCGATTGATTTTAGAACCATAAACTTAATCATAATTAGAACATTGACATCATGCCTTTTGTTCATCATACCTTTTATCAAGATCTTCAAGTCGGCGCAACTTCTTTTGGGCCATAGCTCCTTTAATACTTGCATTCAATTCAAAACCAATAATAAGCGAGTAAGAAATTAAATAAATCCAAATCAAGATGATAATTATCGTACCGAGTGATCCATACAAATCATTATAAGTCGCATAATACACTACATACAACTCGTAGCCCACAGAAATAAGCAAAATTAAAATAGTTGCTAAGGTCGCGCCTGGAGAGAAAAACTTGAATTCATGCCTTTTTCTAGGCGCCATGTAATAAAGCAATGCAACACCAAAATACAATAGTACTCCCAAAAATAGAAAATCGATAGTGACATAGATCTGATCAAAATAATCATTCACCCATTCACTGCTTTCTGCCAAGTTGACCAGGCCAATTCGCACTAAGATTATGGTGTAAAAGGTAACAATGATTCCCACAATAAAACCCAAGACGAATCCAAACGAAATCAACCTTACTGACCACCATTTTCGTTTTGCAAAATTAATTTTCGAACTATTGAAAGCTCGAATTAAAACATTAAAACCATTTGATGTAAAGTAAAGTGCTAGAACAAAGCCAACCGAAATTAAGGAGGTCACAGATGAATGTTCATACTGATCAATTCCTGACATGAATTTTTCAAATAACTGATCAGGAATGAGAGCCGAAATTACAGGTGCTATATCACCTTCTAGATCAATGCCGGGAGTATAGGAAGTTAAAACGACCAGAACTAATCCAAAAGGAATCATTGCTAAGAAAAAATGAAAAGCTACAGCCGCAGCTCTCATGCCAATGAGTCCTTTTCTAATTGAATACAAAAAGAAAAATATAATTTCCCAAACAGAAACACCCTGAAAACCTGGCAACTTGATTTTTCGGGTGATATGGATGAACTTCCTTACATAAACTGCTCTAACAATTCGAGCAAGGCGTTTTATTTTCTGAATAACTGACATTCAAGGCAAAGATAAAATAGTTTTGATTCAATAGGTGTTGAACTCAATGCATAGACAATCCTATTAAGACTCAATCTAAATAAAAATTAATTTTGTTATTTTCGTACATCTTTTACAGCACGTATGATTAAGTATAATCCTAAAATTTGGTTCAGACATATATTTCAAATTAGAAAAAGTGATACCATTTTCATCATTTGGAAAGAAATGTTACTCATTGCCCTATTCACCATGGGAATTGCATGGGTTGAACTAACTTATTTGAAGAATTTTCATCATTTGAAAGACTTGATGGGGGTTTATTCTTTAGTTGGTTTTGTCTTGTCATTGTTGCTAGTATTTAGAACCAACACAGCTTATGATCGTTGGTGGGAAGGAAGAAAGAAGTGGGGTGAACTCGTAAACAATACCAGAAACTTAGCTATTAAAATTAGTTCAATGTCTACAAATCAGGACACTGAAGATTTCTTTGCTAGAATGATACCCAATTATGCTTTTGCCATGAAAGGCCATTTAAGAGACGGGGTGAATATAGATGAACTAGATTTAACCGAAGAGGAGCGTGCATATTTAGAGTCGAAAGCACATAAACCTAGCCTGATTTCAAAATGGATGTACGAACGTCTAGACAAAATGAAAAAGGAAGGCGATCTAACACAAGAGGAATTCATTGTGATGGATGTCAATTTGAAAACATTCTCAGATATCATTGGCGCCTGCGAAAGAATAAAGAACACTCCACTACCTTATTCTTACAGCAACTTCTTAAAGAAATTTATTTTCGTATACGTAGTTACTATGCCTTTGGCATTTGTTGAAAGCTTCGGCTATTACTCGGCAGGAGTGTCAGTTTTCGTATTCTACGTGCTTGTTAGTATGGAAATCTTGGCAGAAGAAATTGAAGACCCATTCGGTTTAGACCCGAATGATTTACCAACTGATGAGCTGAGTCAAAAAATTAAAGATAACGTTCACGAAATCTTTAAGGGTTAAACCCCTTTGGCTTTCCATTAGGATCAACTTGCATTCCTTCTTCAAAATCTTTTTCGATTTTCACTTTTCCCCGTTTGTCAAAAACATAGAACTTTCCGTGCTTCAATCCATCCTTGTAGTCAATTTGGGTAGTAACATAGTGTGGCCGCCAATTGAACAATAACATTTTACCGTGTAGTCGTCCTTCTTTATAATTAACTACCCGCTCTGGCTTCACTCCGCCTGGAAAATAGAACGTCCATTCACCCTCTTCTTTTCCGCCTTTATAACTTCCGGTATGGGTTCTTTTTCCGTCTTTTTGAGAGTAGAAAGTCCACTTCCCTTCTTTGACACTTTCTTTAAGCGTTCTTTTTGAAAACGGACCGAATTTGATGTGCTTTTTGTAATTGATAATCTTGTAATCTCCGGTTTCAAGGAGCTTACCTTTTTCAGTATATCTGGTCCAAGTTCCAGTTTTCAAGTCTTCTTTGTACTCACCTAAAAGGTGCACTTTTCCATTCGAGAAACGGGATTCCCATTCGCCTTCAAGATGTCCCATGTCAAAGTTTGCACGATTCATCAATTTTCCATTATCAAAGTATTGCTTCCATTCACCATTCTCTTTTCCTTCAGAAAAATCTCCTTCTTTTAGCAAAACTCCGTTCTCGAACCAAGTTTCCCATCTACCTTCTTCTTTGTCATTTTTATAAGAGCCCGTTTTCCATTTAGATCCATCTCTGTAAAAGAACTCCCACTCACCTTCTCTTAATCCTTTTGAAAAATACCCCTTGCTCTCGAGATGTACAGAGTCACCAGGCATCCAATATTTCCAAAGTCCATCTTGTTTACCATCAACGAATTCTCCTTCAATATCTTTGGTTCCAACATTTGTATACCATGTCCATTTTCCAGTTTTTTCTCCCTCATTGAACTCCCCGACAATGTTCAGTTGTCCGTTATCATAGTACTTTTTGTACTTACCATGAGGTTTATCGTTTTTGTAAGTGATTTCACGATCAACAATTCCACCCAAATAATAGTAATATGTCCAATTGCCTACTTTTTCGCCTTCTTTGTATTGCCCAAGAACAAAAGGTCTACCAGCAGAAGTATACTCTTCAAAATCCCCATCTCTTAATCCGTCCTTATAAGTGTAAAACTCTTGGAGATAGCCCGTACTCTCGTAATAGATAAAAGTTCTTCCGTTTCCGTTTTTTAGAGATTGAGTGCTATCAGTCTTCCAAAAGCTCTCAACATAAGTGATAGAATCCACATTTTTTTCATCCATCATGTGATAACCGTTCGGATAATAATAATGCCATTCTTTGATTGGTCGATCCATGTGATATTCACCTTCAACACTCAATTTTCCATTCTCGTGCCAAGCGTGATACACACTATCTTGTTTTCCTTCTTTGAAAAACCCTTCTTCTCTTTTTTTGCCTGTTTTGTAAAAACTCGTACTCTTTCCGTGAAGCTTTCCTTTTGAATAATTCAAGACCTCTTCTCTACGTCCTTGTCTATCCCAATACTCCCACTTGCCATGTTCTAAGGTAGATTCACCATAAAAAGCATCTGCATAATAGAAACCTTTGCTGCGCATTTGAGTTTTCTCAAAATCCCAATAATCAATTTTCAATTTTGGTTTGGGTACTTTTTGAGCATAGCTGCCCAACACCAAAAGGTTAGCAAATATGAATATGATAAGGTTTTTCATTCCTGATTTGTAGTTTTAGAATATAACAGGAATGTACAGATTAGTTACTTACGTTTTCATGTACCCCATCCAGCCTTGAGCTAGAAATAAAAGGCCAAATGCAATTAGCACAATTCCAAGTGCCAAATTTAGGTTGTTCATCCATTGAGGAGTGAGTACCTCCTTAAGTTTTTTTGCACCAAGTATTTTTAATATGTCAATACTAATGAAGGTGATCAGAATAATCACGATATAAATAAAAACTGCATTTGGTCGTGAAAGGCCCAAATGAGCAGGAGTTTCAGGTAAAACACTTAGAAGAGTTAACCAAAATGCCAATACACCAACATTTATAATATTGAATAAAACACCCTTCAAAACCATCATGAAATAGTTATTGGCTGCCAATTCTCTTGTGTCTTCTACTTTAATTTTCTTGATTTTGGGCTTCTTTTTAAAGACATTCATAAGACCCATCCCAATAAAAAACAGGCCTCCAATAACTTTCAACCAGAAACTGTTGTCACTCTCCATTAGTTCCGTCACTTCAGAGAAGAAAACATAGGCGATCGATAGATATACCAAATCGGCAAGAATAACTCCTAGATCAAAGAAAAGTGCGTGTTTTACTCCTTTGGTGATACTAGTCTCAATAAGAATAAAGAAGGCAGGTCCTACCAATACGCTTAGTAGCAATCCATATCCTAATCCTGTTAAAATAACTTCTCCCAAAACTTCCCTTTTTACAAAGTTGACTTAATTTAATACGGGTTTTCCTGATTAAAGTTAGTTGTTCTACAAATTTACGTCAAGTTCAACCATTAATGGACAATGATCAGAATGAACCGCCTCAGATAATATGACGGACCTCTTTAGTTTAGATTCTAAAGATTGTGTGATAAAATGATAATCAATTCTCCATCCTAAATTTTTACCTCTTGCCCCTGCTCTATATGACCACCAGGTATAGTTGTGTGGTTCTTTATTTAAATGTCTAAACGAATCAATGAAGCCGGTATCCAAGAAATCCGTTACCCATTGTCTTTCTTCTGGTTTGAAACCTGAAGTATCTTTATTTCTTTTCGGATTGTGGATATCAATTTCAGTATGACAAACATTCACATCTCCAGATATTAGCAGATTAGGTCTAGTTTTTTTTAAATCGTTGATGTAGTCTTGAAAATCTGCTAAGAAATCCATTTTAAAAGCTTGTCTTTCATCACCTGTTGTTCCGCTCGGGAAATAACAACTCAACACAGAAAAATCACCAAAGTCTGCTCTCATGATTCTTCCTTCTCTATCATACTTTTCTATCCCACAGCCGTACTCTACATGATCAGGTTTTGTCTTAGAGAAAATCGCAACACTGCTATAGCCTTTCTTTTCAGCTGAAAACCAGAAAGTTTGATATCCGGCATCTTCAAAAACTGCTAAATCTAGCTGATCCTTTTGTGCCTTAGTTTCTTGAATGCAAACCACATCTGGGTCAACAGATGTCAACCAATTTATCCAATCCTTTTTAAGGGCCGCTCTAATTCCGTTAACATTGTATGAAATAATCTTCGCCATAAAATACCTTTGTATAAAATTAACTTAATTTCACCAAACCAAGACACGTAAATCAATTACGATTTCACTTTTTAGAATTGTCATAAATTTGAACCAATGGCTAAAATCAAAACATCTTTCTTTTGTCAAAATTGCGGAGCACAATCTGATAAATGGGTTGGTAAGTGTGGCTCTTGTAATGAGTGGAACACCTATGTAGAAGAGGTTATCGATAAATCTCCAAAAAGCGCTACTCCTTTTTCATCTTCAACCACTCAACGAGCTGCTAAGGCTCATAAGTTGGATGAAATAGAACAAAAAATCGAAAAAAGGATTGAACTAAAGGATGCCGAGTTGAATAGAGTTTTAGGAGGTGGAATGGTACCTGGATCGTTAATTTTATTTGGAGGAGAACCGGGTATTGGAAAGTCTACTTTGCTTTTGCAAATGGCCATTAAAGAATCTGATAAAAAGATTCTCTACATTTCTGGAGAAGAGTCAGAAACTCAAATAAAAATGAGAGCTGACAGAATTGGGAAAGACAATGAAAATTGTTTTGTTCTCACGGAAACTTCAATGCAAAATGTATTCATTCAAATTGAAGCTGTTCAACCTGACATACTGATTATTGATTCGGTTCAAACAATGCAATCTGCCATTATCGAGTCTTCACCAGGCAGTATTTCTCAAATAAGAGAATGTACAGCTGAGTTACTTCGCTTCGCAAAAGAATCAGGCACACCCGTATTTTTAATTGGGCATATCACCAAAGAAGGTTCTCTCGCAGGGCCCAAAGTTTTGGAGCACATGGTAGATACTGTCCTCGTTTTTGAAGGAGATAGAAATCATGTTTATAGAATCGTAAGGTCGGTTAAAAATAGATTTGGTTCTACAAATGAAATAGGCATTTATGAAATGCATGGCGCAGGACTTCGCGGAGTTGATAACCCTTCAGAAATTCTCATAACAAACAATGAAGAAGAACTTTCGGGTATTGCCATTGCCTCTACCTTAGAAGGTGTTAGACCAATGTTAGTTGAAGTGCAAGCTTTAGTGAGCACAGCAGCTTACGGCACACCTCAAAGATCTTCAACAGGTTTTGATTTAAGAAGACTAAATATGCTTCTTGCCGTACTCGAAAAAAGATGTGGATTTAAACTTGGAACCAAAGATGTGTTCTTAAACATTGCAGGTGGAATTAAAGTTCAAGACCCCGCAATTGATCTTGGTGTTGTTTGTGCAATTATGTCTTCGAATGCAAATATTCCCATCTCAAACAAAATATGTTTATCGGCCGAGTTAAGTTTATCTGGCGAGATTAGACCTGTGAACAGAATTGAACAAAGAATATCAGAAGCTCAAAAAATGGGCTTTGATCAAATCATCATTTCTAAACACAATAAAGGGGTGAAACAATCTAGCTTTGACATTGAAATAATTCAGATAGGAAAAATCGAAGAAGCCATTAAAGCAATCTTCGGATAGGGCTTAACACAAAACGACAAATTTGTTGTTGCGCATTTAAATCGATTGTGCTATCTTTCGGCCTTAATTGATTTAAAATGAAAAACTTACTGCTTGTAATCACTCTACTTTTTGGCACACTCGGCTTCTCTCAAAACTGGAAAGATGTTGGAGCATATGGAATGTTTGGTTTGACAAATCAACGCCATATTGAAATCTTAGATAATGGCCATGTCTATATTTACTTCACAGATTCTGGAGATATAATAAAAATCTATAAATGGGACGGGCAATGGACTAATATTCTTCATCCTTTCTCAGGCGTAAGTTCAGACTTAACTGTAACTTCAAATGCAGATACGATTTACTTTGGTTTTTTTACAGCCGGCATGTATGAAGTTCACAAGTATGACGAATCAACTTTCTCTCAACAAGGCACATTAACGCTCACTGATTATTTGCAAGGAGGAACAGATTTATCTGTCGAGCCAGCTTCCGGGAATTTACTTTTCTCACATAGACTAATTGATAATGATATTGGTTCAAGCACAAATGTTCATGTCAATATTTTTGACGGAAGTAGTTGGAGTCAATATGGCAATAATTTCTTTTTAGAATATCCACAAGTGGAGCTTGTAGAAGGAGAAATCATGTCAAATGGTGCTTTTACTTATTTCTTATCAAGCGAATTTGACATGAACGGAGCATCCGTTAAACCTGGAGGAACCGGAGAAATGGTTGCCAACAGAGCCTTTGGTGCAGCAGATGCTCGATTCTATCTGATAGACAATTTAGCACCATCCACCTGGAGTGCTTACGATCTTGGAAATTATATTATCAATGACCCCAATGAAATTGAATTGACAGCTAACGAAAATAATCCACCAATACTAGGCTTAGTCTCTGACGAGAGTAATACGGACGCTCAAGTTTTTAGACCAATTGGAGGTTCTGCATTTGCTGCTGAGCCTGTCTATTCAGCCTTAGGTCAAATAATGGATTTTGATTTAGAAGCAGCCAACAATGATTCGGCATACTTCGTTTATTGTGAAAGTCCGCAAGGGCCATATACTTCCCATGTAATGTATGAAGATAATGGGATGTGGATGGAGCTCGGTGCTCCTGGACCAGTTATGGGAGATATTGATGCCGTTGACATTGAACTTACTGCAGCAACCAACAAGACTTATTTCTTATACCAAGATAATTCTGGAGCAACAGGCCTTAGAGTTTTCAATACAGCTCCAGTAGCAGCAGGAATCTCTACCTTATATCCAGCTTGTCAAAATGTGGCAGACCAATTGCTTTATGATGACATCTATATTACTGATGCTGATAACGATTCAATTTGGATGTTTGGAATCTCTTTAAATCAAGCGACTGTTACTGATGCCAATATCACTTTGACGAGATCAAATGCCTACAACCCATTGAGCCAAGACAACAATTTTTCACTTTCCATAACTCCCGAAAACGGAGCTTCTGGGACTGTTGATATTGAAATGTATGCAACTGACGGCGTAGATACGACTTTAGCTTATACAGAAACAGTAGAAATCTTTTTACCTCCTACAGCATCAATTACGGCTATGCCAACAGATTATTGTAACAATGCAGTGATAGATGTACTTGATCAATATGGATCTCCGGCCGGCGGTACTTTTATGGGGCAAGGTGTTTATAATAACATTTTAGACCCACAACTTCTAACTCCTGACGGTTATGGTGTTAACTACATTTACCAAGATAATAATGGATGTTTAGATACCGCTAATCATGTCTTTGGAATTTGGGAAATCCCAACAATTGCACTGAGTATTACTAATGCTGGTTGTTCAGTTCTTGACGGTGAAGTTGACGCAACCGTTTCAAATGGTACCTCTCCCTATGATATTTATTGGAGTAATGGATCTTCTACTGAAGATATTTCTGGTCTAGGACCAAACATGTACTACATGAATGTAACAGATGATAACGGTTGTTATGTGATGGCAGCTGCCAACGTCACTACTACTGGTTTTGATGTTACTGGAAACGTAACTAACTTACAGTGTGATGGTGATCTAAATGGTAGCATTGATATTACTGCGACAGGGACTGGACCATTTACATTTCAATGGTCAAACGGGGAATCTACTGAAGATATTTCTGGACTTGAAGAAGGACAATATGAAGTATTCGTGACTGACGGTACTGGGTGTGAATCTATGGTGCCATTTAACGTGACTGCACCCGACCCAATCAATGCAACTTTTGATAAGATCCCAGGTACTTGTGGAATGTTTGATGGAAATCTTGCTGTGAACGAGACCGGAGGAGCTGGAGGAAATAACTATGCATGGACTGACTATTTGGGTGCGCCAGTCGGAACGAACTCCCAATTAATTGGAGGAATTAGTGGAGGTGAATACTGGGTTGAGATTACCGATATGAATGGGTGTACAGCAACTTTTGGAACTTCATTAAGTGAAACAGGTGGACCAACAATTGTAGTTTCTTCTGTTACGGATGCAAGTTGTTCAGATGATGGAGCAATTGACATCACAATTTTATCTAATTCGGGTATCGCCTCAATTGATTGGACAAATGGCGCCACTACCGAAGACATTTCGGGATTGAGTGCAGATATTTACATGGTGAATGTAGTTGACAACTTTGGCTGCCTAGGAATGGCTGATATTATTGTGAATCCAATCGTACCGGCTACAGATGAGATTTGTGTAGTGACAGTTGACTCAACTACAAACACGAATCTAATCGTTTGGGAGAAGCCAGTATCAACAGAGATTTCTCATTTCAATGTTTATAGAGAATCTTCAGTTGCAGGAGTATTTATGTTGGTAGATTCTGTTCTTTACTCTGAAGAGTCTGAATATAACGATACGATAGCTTATCCTCATTTGAGATCATGGCGATATAAATTAACAACAGTGAACAATTGCGGCGTTGAATCTTATAATGGTCTAATCCACAAAACAATTCATTTGGTGATTAACCCAGGATTACCAGGGTTTTACAACCTTACTTGGGATCAATATGAAGGATTCGGATATCCTACATACTTCATATGGAGACATCAAGAAGGAACAGGTTGGGAAGAAATTGATCAAGTGGCATTTGGGACAGAAAGCTATACAAATGAGCCTCCATCAGAAGATGGATTGGATTATAGAATAGTTATTCAACCGCCAAATACATGTACTTCAACTCAGGCAAAAGCAACTGATTATAACTCTTCAAGATCTAACAAAGCTGATGGCGCTACCCTTAGTGACCCTGATGACGATACTGGAATTAGCTCGAATGACATTGGGTTAACTCTTTATCCAAACCCAACAAATGGAGAATTTTATTTGATTACTAAAGGACTAGGTTCTTATCAGCTTACTGTATTTGATTTAAGTGGTAAAATGGTCATCACTAAAAAAGTAAATACAGACGTACATCTTATGGACGTAGAACATCTCTCTTCTGGTTCTTATCTAATCCAAATCAGAACTGAAAACGGAATAGCCAATGAGCAACTGATTGTTAGATAATTAACTCTTTCAAATAAATTTTAAAAAAGGCGGCCAAAAGGCCGTCTTTTTTGCTTTTTCATTGTATTTGTGGTGTCCTTTATTTACATTCGCATAACTCCTACAAAAAATCAAAATGAAAAAACTATTTTCCCTTACTCTCTTGCTATCTCTTGCTCTATTTTCTAACGCACAGTCTTGGAAAGCAATTGGTGGAATATCACCATTTGGTACAACTTTCGAAGATGAGTTCACAGTATTAGAGAACAATAGACCTGCAATAGCATATATAGTTGACCCTACCAACCTTCTCGAAGTTCAACTATGGAATGGTTCTGAATGGCAAATGCTTCCTCAGGTTACACCAGAAACAGTTACTGAAGTTGAGATAACCCACATTGGGAATCACGTCATTGTTGGATATTACGAAAATGCTACTGAGTACTTTGTTATGGAATATGATGGTACATCTTGGAATCAGTTAGGCGATATAGGAGTTACCTCTGAACTTCAAAGTTCTGCGAAATTAGTTCCGGGAGCAACACCAGGAGAGCTTTGGTTTTCACACGTAAATCAGGCTTTGGATGCCGACGTGAAAAAATGGGATGGACTTACTTGGTCTACCCATGGTACTAACATTGTTGGGCTCACACCTTTTCTATATGGAGCCTATATGGCATCTGAAGGCAGTAAAGTGTATGCTTTTTCAGATGACCAATCGGGGCCAAACTGTTGGCTTTATACAGCAAACGAAACTGTTCCTGGCTTCACTCAATATGGAGCAAGCGAGGTAACGAATGATCAGGTACACATGAATATGGAATGTACCCCAGGGAAATTGCCTACTTTAGGATATGTTGACTTATCAGGTCAAAACATCATCAACTTTGTGCGACCAGATGGTGGTGGAGATTTTACAGTTGATGAAACTGTTACTACTCCTCCAGGTGTTCTTGGAAACTTTGATCACGCAATGGGTGCTGATGACTCAATTTTTGTTGTCTATACAACCGGAGGAGGAAATGTTGAAGTGCTGCACCAAGAAGGCGGGACCATGTTTCAGTATGGAGGCGCACTTACATCAGGAAATCCAACAAGAACTTATATCGAAATATTTAAGAATTCAGACAAACCTTATGTGATGTATAAGGAAGACGTCTTTCCTACAATAATGACTTATAACAACATTCCTACTTACTCTACTGACGCAGGCGCAAATGACATTTGTCAAGAAGAAGTGAATGGAAGTTACATGACTTCAATTACATTTTTAGATAGTGATTTTGACAGTGTATATGTGATACCAAGTTCAAACACGCCGGCACTATTAACTAATGGGAATATCACAGTCACAAGAACAAATGCTTATTCGTCTGCTTCAAATCAAAATCAATTCTCTATTACTGCAAGTCCTGAAGCAGGGCAATCTGGTGTGGCCTTAGTTGACCTTTATGTAGTTGATGGTTTAGATACGCTTACTTATCCAATTTCAATTACCGTTAACCCATTACCAAATGTTAATGGAGGTGCAGATGTTGATGTCTGTGATGGTAATCAAACAACACTTGTTGGTTCTGGAGCATCAACTTATTTATGGGACAATGGTATTACTGATAATGTTGCGTTTACTCCGGCATCAACTTTAACTTATACAGTTACCGGAACAGACGCAAACGGTTGTGAAAATACAGATGCTGTTTTAGTCACGGTAAATGCGAACCCAAGCTTTTCTGTTACTACAACAAATGCACTTTGTAACGGAAACACTGATGGCGAGCTTAATGTTTCAGGCTTAGATAATTTTACATCTTACGACATTACATACACGAATGGAAGTACAGTTGGTCCAGCAACAGAGTTTAGTACAGGAATCGGAGAAGTAAACTTATTCGGATTTGGTGCTGGAACATTTACCAATGTTATCATGACTCACAATTTGACTGGATGTTCACACACAGAAGCTGGACCTTTCGTGTTAAGTGAGCCAGGAGCGATATCAAATGCGCCTTTACTTTCTGATCCGTTATGCTTTGGAGTTTGTGATGGTCAAATTGATTTCATTGCCGCAGGTGGAACATCACCATATCAGTATTCAATAGATAACGGTTCAGTTTATCAAGCTGGATCTTCATTTACAGGACTATGTGATGGAGCATATGAGTTAATAGTTCAAGATGTTAATGGATGTACAGGAGGAATCTCAACAGAGAATCTCACTGAGCCTACTGCAGTTTCTTATTCGCCAACAATCACTAATGCTTCTTGTAATGGAGTCTGTGACGGTCAAATAGATTTAGCTGCCGGAGGAGGAACTCCTCCTTACCAATATTCTATAAATAATGGGGGTGCCTATCAAGCAGGCACAAATTTTAGCTCATTGTGCGCAGGTAGCTATGACATCCTTATTTTAGACAATAACGGTTGTACATCTTCACCAAACAGTGAAGTCGTTAATGAACCTACGGCCGTAACGTATACACCAAGTTTAACTGACCCCTTATGTAATGGTGGTTGTGATGGGCAAATTGATCTGCTTCCGACAGGAGGAACAGCACCATACACTTATTCAATAAATAATGGAGGTGCATATCAAGCTCCATCAACTTTCAACTCACTTTGTGCAGGAAATTATGACATTTTGATTCAAGATGTTCTAGGATGCCTCTCTAGTCCGGCAGTTGAAACTTTAAACGAACCTTCAGCAGTACTTTACACTCCTACTCTAACTGACCCTTCTTGTAATGGAATATGTGATGGTCAGATAGATCTTTTAGCACTTGGTGGAACTCCACCTTACCAATTCTCTATTAATAATGGTGGTATGTACCAAGCAGGGTCTATCTTCAATTCTCAATGTGATGGAACCTATGACATTTTGATTCAAGACAACAACGGTTGTTTATCAACCCCAACTCAAGAAACTTTAACAGAACCAACACCATTAATACCTTCTGTATCCGGTGATTTAACACTTTGTGATGGCGATATGACTACTTTGAATGGCTCTGCTTCAGGGGGTACACCCGGATACACTTACGGATGGGACCAAGGAGTTTCAGACGGTATTCCATTCGCTCCAGCAATTGGGACATTGACTTACACTCTAACAGTTACTGATAATAATGGATGTATTGCGAATGATAATTTAGATATAACCGTTAACGTATTACCAACAATTTTAGCAGGAGGTGACATCACTGTTTGTGACGGGAATCTTGCCAATCTAGCAGGTTCAGGAGGTGTAAGCTACTTATGGGATAACGGAATAACAGATGGAGTAGATTTCACACCTTCCTTAGGAACCACGACTTATACAGTAACTGGTGCGGATGTTAACGGATGTGAAAACACAGATATGGCTGATGTCATAGTTAATGCAAATCCACCCGTATTTACTGTTGCGACAACTAATCCTTCTATTTGTTCTGCTGCTGATGGTTCTCTGCTTTTGAACGGATTAATACCATCAACTAACTATGATGTATACTATAACAATGGAGCAGTTCAAGGTCCATTCGCATTAGTTTCAGGCACAGGCGGTGATATTACAATTCCAGGTCTTACGGCCGACTCATATTCAGATATTACTGTTGTTAACACAAATGGCTGTCAAACAGTTGATGCTGGACCTTACGGTCTTAATGATCCGAGTGCTCCAACCGTGGACGCCGGAACTGACATGACAATCTGTGAAGGTGAACCTGTTACACTAACTGCGGTTAACTCAGAAAATGCATTAATCAGTTGGGACAATGGAATCTTAAATGGTCATACCTTCTTCCCAACATCAACTACGACTTTCACAGTGACGGCAAGTTCAGCTGGTTGTACAGCTACCGATCAGGTAACAATTACCGTAAATGCATTGCCTGACGTAACTTTATCAGTAACTGATGCAACTTGTACAGCTGAAGACGGAGTTGTCACTTCATCTATTTCTAATGGTTTACCACCTTATGATATTTACTGGTCAAACGGTACTACCGGTGGAGACATCAATGGTTTAGAGCCTGCTCTTTATTATATCAATGTAACTGACGATAACGGATGTTACACTATGGAAGTGGCTACCGTGTCATCTACAGCAATGACAATTAGTGGAACGAAAACAGACAACAACTGTCCAGGTGATGCAATTGGCGCAGTTGACTTAACAGTTTCAGGAAGTGGTCCTTTCACTTATCATTGGTCAAATGGAGACATAACTGAAGATATTTCTTCTTTGACTTCAGGCCAATACGAAGTAATGGTAACTGACCAAAATCTTTGTATGTCAAACGCTTCATTTGTAATTCAAGAGCCTATGCCAATGTATGGTGAACTTGTTAGTACAAATGCAACATGTGGGCTTTCTGATGGTTCAATAACTTCAACAGTATTAGGCGGGACACCTGCTTACATTTATCAATGGAAAGATGACAGTGGTACAGATCTTACAGGAGAAACGACAAGTTCTCTATCAGCCTATGGACAAGGAGCGTACAGCTTAGAGATTACTGATGTAAACGGATGTACTCATGAGTTATTCGGAGATATCTCTGAAAATAATGGTCCGGTCGTTACGGTTGATTCATTGATTGCTTCAACTTGTGCAAATGACGGAACGATCAATATTGACGTAAATTCTGCATTCGCAATTACTTCATATTTATGGAATACGGGAGCAACAACTGAAGATCTTACACCAACTGGATCAGGACAATATCATTTGACTGTTGAAGATGTGAATGGATGTTTCGGAGTCTTAGCAGTAAATCTTCCGGCAGTTCTACCTGCAACAAACGATATCTGTATCGTATCAGTTGATGAGAATACCAATACCAACTTAATAGTATGGGAGAAACCTGTTACTGACGAAATCGCCTACTTCAATGTATACCGTGAATCTTCTATTGCAGGAATGTTCCAATTGGTTGACAGTATTAGCTACAATCAAGTATCTGAATACAATGATACAATCGCTTACCCTGGTCTTAGATCGTGGAGATATAGATTAGGAACGGTTGATACTTGCGGAAATGAATCAATTTTGAGTGAAGCTCATAAAACTATGCACATCACTTATAATGAAAGTGGTGGAGTTTATAATCTGGCTTGGGATCACTACGAAGGCTTCCCTTATTCAACATACTATATATGGGAACACACAGATGCATTGGGTTGGACAGAAATCGATCAAGTTGCAACTACGGTTACAACATATACTCAAACGCCAACTGACATTGTCGGAATTGATTATAGAGTAACAATTAATCCTCCTTCAACTTGTACATCTACTTATAAAGCAACTGACTATAACTCTTCAAGATCTAACAAATCTGAAAAATCAGGAGCTACTACAAATGGACCAGACGACATAGGATTTGAAGAGGCAAATATAGAATTCGAAGTTTATCCAAATCCATCTGAAGGACAGTTCAAAATTGAAATGGGTGAATTCAATACCTATGACTTAAGAATTTTTGACATAAGTGGAAAAGTCGTTTACTCAGAAACTATCGATAGCCAAAATGCATTGGTTGATATTTCACACTTAGAGTCAGGTGCTTACTTGATTAAAATTAAATCAAATGAAGGTGAAGGCATCAAGCAATTGATCAAACACTAGATTTAAATAATTCAATAAAGGCGTCTTGGTAAAACCTTGACGCCTTTTTTTATGGCCTAATGGCAATAAAAGACCGCTAATGAAGTTAATGTTTGTAAATTTATCCAAGTGAGATTATCTCTTGTAATAACAACTTTCTTTTTTTGCGCATTCGCTCAAGCTCAAATTGGCATGCAAGACTGGCGAATACATTTTTCAGCTTTTAATACTGCCGGAATCGCAGAAAGTGATGAATCTATATTCATGGCTTGTTCTAACGGCCTAGTTGAATATAGCCTCAGTGATAACTCTGTAAGTATGCTAACTGCTGCAAATGGTTTATCTGATTTAGGTATCTCAGCCATTGAAGGTCAAGACAATGTTGTGATTGTTGGATACGCCAACGGAAATCTAGACATCATTGAACCCGACTTAATTACAAACGTGCCATGGATACAGAAATCAGAAATTTCAGGTGACAAGGCGGTCAACAATTTTTATTTTGATGGTGATATAATTTACGTTTGCACAAATATTGGTTTAGTCGTTTTTGATAACGAAAAGAAAGAAATTAAAGACACCTATTACCCTTATGATAATCCACTTATTTATGATGTGACCATATTTAATGATACTATTTTCGCAGCTACCGATAATGGAATCTATAAGGCTGCTAAGAATAGTTCATTCTTAAACGATAAGAATCAATGGACTCAAGAAGACAATCTACCAAATAACCTGGTTGGGGCTAACATTGAACAAATAGAGACTTTCGGCAATAAATTAATGTTCACCTACAATACAACAGATTTTAAAAGTGATTCTTTATACTATTTCGAAAACTCTGTGTTGAATGCGTACTCAGGTAATCCAATAGAAGTGAATGCACTGCGTGTTGATGAAGGTAAGTTACTCTTATCACTTTATGGTGGATCAGAAGTTTTAGATGAAAACCTAGTTCAAGAAAGTATCATTTTTGAAGTGCAAGGGAACTTTCCGAATCCGCAGAACTCAATTTTAAAAGATGGAGAAATTTGGTCAGGAGATTCAAGAAACGGTATGACAAGAGGTTTCAACAGTTGGGACTCTAAATCAATTTTTTCTAACTCTCCGTTTTCAGATGGAACTTACAGAATTGACATTCAATTCGGAACTGTATTAGTTGCTGGGGGTGGATTAAATAATCTTCAGAATAATTTTTCTAGAAATGGAGTGTACAAATTCAAAGATGAAACTTGGACTAATTTTAACCATGAAAATCAAGATTCAATGAGTTTTGACACCAATTGGGATTTCGTTTCAGTTGTCGTGAACCCGAGCAATACAGACGATCTTGCATTTGCTTCAGTTTCTCAGGGAGGACTTATGGTAGTTAAAGATGGCATTAATGTTACCCAGGTTTATGATGAAAACAATTCATTACTAGAGCGTATAAATGGGAACATAGTAATTACTGATTTGAAATATGATAACCTTGGAAATTTATGGGTGTTAAACAAAGGAGTTGAACCACTCAAAATGTTGACTCCCGAAGGACAATGGTACTCATTTACATTAGGTTCTGCCGCTAAAGAACAACATCCTTACAAATTAATGATTGACAATGATGGCGTAAAAT
>Ga0316204_10003854_pt1 | contig 28635 bp, 25 predicted proteins | sample 6monrhotite_MG_2_FD_205661 | JGI IMG/M metagenome (GOLD analysis project Ga0316204, IMG submission 205661) | Microbial mat bacterial communities from mineral coupon in-situ incubated in ocean water Damariscotta River, Maine, United States -... | ecosystem: Environmental > Aquatic > Marine >...
ACACCTTAGAAATGGGTCTAACCGAAGCATGAGCCCTAATAAGATTTGTAGAAAGCGCCCCTGTCCCGATCATTAATAGCGAAGAGGACTCTTTACGAGATAAAAAAGACGAGGCCAATGCCGAAGCAGCGGCGGTACGTTTCACTGTTAAACTTTTGGCTTCCATAATCGCTTTTAGGGTTCCCGTTAAAGCGTCCAGATATAGATAGGTGCCTTGAATGGATGGAAGCTGGTATTGACCATTTTTCGGACTTACAGTAACCACTTTTACACCCGCATCAACACCCGTTTGCCAAGCAGGCATTAACAAAAGTGTAGAATCGTCTCCCGCCTCTGGATTAGGAAAGTCATGGTGATGCCTCATTGGAACCTCGATCGAACTTTTTTCAAAGGCTTCCCTTAGTTTTTCAATGAGCTCTGGAAATTTTGTGTTTTCCTCAATAAAAGAGCTGTCAATTTGAAGGATGTCTTCCATGGATTAAAAATAATTATTTCTAATGGGACCACATGCCTTCCTAAGGAAATAGATAATAAAGTATAAGTAATAGATAATATCGTCCCATTGCTAAATTAATGCGAGACAAAATCTTTATTGAAGGTCCCAAAACCGGTAACGGCTTGGAAACCTGTCTTTGATGTTAAGTAAAGACCACAAAATCAATAACTCCGGAAAGGACTATTCACCTCAGGAATTCAGCTCACAGGAGTTAAAAAAAGATGTTACAATACGCCCTTTTGTTTTTTGTAGAAAGCATCTGCCTGCATTTGCATTAACTCTCTAGCTTTTTTACGCTTATAGTCATACAATTCTTGTTCTTCGGCAATATCTGCATATACCCTGTTATTAACTTCCTTATCTGTATTAACCAATTCCGAGCGTTGGGTTTTTTGTTGCCCTACCCAAGACTTTAAAGCGCTCTCTTGCTCTTCTAGTTTTAGATCGTAGGCTCCTTTTGGAGATAATAATTTAGCCAATATAGGCGATGTTTCTACTGCGAGGAATAGCAGAAAGATAAATAACGAAGGAAGTAATGGTAGTTTATTCAAGGCGTTAACGCGTGCCATCAAACCATCAAATCCATCAATTACGGGCTGTGTTTCGATCACCTTAGCTTCGTATTCTGTAGCGAGCGTTGCGATTCTTGCTTCAGCCGCAGCGATTTTTTCATTATTGGCGGTTTTCAATTCTTGAAGTGCGGCAAACTCGGCATCGTGTTTCTCCCTTTTTTCAGCATATACAGGTCCTTTGCCAATGAGTAATGTTCCATCTCGACCTTCGGCTTCTGAAATATAGGTGTCATAGAGACCGTTTACTTGAGCTTCCTTGTCGGTTACTTCCTGTTTTAGATTGGTAATCTCATCGTTTAAGGCAGTAATGGCTGGTGTGTATTGCAGTGCTAATTGATCCTTGTTTGCCAAGGTCATTTCATTTTTTTCTTCTAGAAGGACCTGATTAATCTCCTTTTCAAAAATTTTCATTTCCAAGGGTTTCGAAATAACCACTGCAATAATGATAGCGAGCACAATTCGTGGAGATGCCTGAATTAATTCGTCAAAAAAACTGTTTCTTTTTTTGATGGTTGAAACGATGAATCGATCCAGATTGAAAATTAAAAATCCCCATATAATTCCGAAGAAAATGGCCGTATAGTAATTATCGAAAACGGTATATAGTGCGTAGGCAGCCGCGATGGTTGCCATAACGGCTGTAAAGAAAACGGTTGCCCCTATTCCGGCATACTTGGTTCGTTCTCCAGCCGAGCAGTCGTCAAGAATATCGACATCGGCCCCCGAGCAGAAAATGAAAAAACGTTGTAACATAATGCGTTAATTTGATTGATAGAGTATTAGAACGCCTAGAATGCCAAAATGTTACATAAAAAAGCCTCGGATTTCGAGGCTTTAACTTTATTTTATGCAATACGGCGTATACTTAATTATTGAGAACAATAGGGGAGGTTGAAATACGAACTACAGGTTTTTCTGAATTCCGATTCTGAGTAGAAATGCTAATATTGTTGTTCGTTTTTAACAAGGAAATTGCCCGGTCTGAACTTATCTCATTGCCTTCAAAATAAAATGTACCTCCTTTTTTTGCCATCGAGATTATGTGATCTAGGGGAGATGTTGGTGGAGGGGGTGGAGGAGGAATATTTTCACCATCGTCATTGTCTTTTAGGCGCCTCTTTAGTTCAAGTTCGCGGGTCTTGAGTTCTTCTAAGCGCTCTTTTCTTTCAATCGTTCTCTCTGCGACTCTGAGCTTAGACTCTTCCATACGCTCTTTCACACTTCCTTCCATTTTTTCTTTTCGTTCGCCCTCTCTTTTTTCTAGTTTTTCCAAACGTTCAACCATGCGCCCTTCCATTCTTTCTTCTCGTTCGCCCTCTCTTTTTTCGAGTTTTTCTAGACGTTCAACCATGCGTCCTTCCATTCTTTCTTCACGTTCTTTTCCAAGACTAGCAGTACGTCTAGTTATTTTGGACAAACGTTCCTCCATACGGGCAATATTTTTTTCGCCATTGTCTTTCTTCAATTCTTTTTCTTTCTTCTTAAGCTCTTTCTGTTGCTTTTGAAGCTTTTTTTCTTGCTCTTTTAGGGCCTCTTTGTATTTTTTTTGGGCTTTACCTTGTTTTTTAACAGCTTCTTTATATTTCACAATAGCTGCTTCATACCTGACCTTTTGTTCTTTAGTAGCATTGTCTGGTACTGGCGGAGGTGGCGGTGGGGGTGGTGCATCAGGAGCTGCTATCCTTTTTGCCATTTTGGGCTCATCTGCATCTGGTGCAGGCGGCGGTGGTGGCGGCTCTGGAAAGTCAGGGAACGGTTGGGCACCGTTTTTTTGAGAATCTGACATTATTCCATAGATGTAATGCATTCTTTTTACATCATCATAGGATATTCTCATGTTATCGGTGTCCATATTGTTGTACTTTTTGGCCAAGGAATTGTACTCTGACACCATTTTTTTGGTCGCCTTTTCTTGAACAAATTCTAAAGTGTTGTCTTCGGCATATGGAGTGGTTATTTCTTCTATCTCTCTGCTGCTAAACCCAAAAATTAGGAAAGCAATCAAAGGCAGTAGAAGAAAACTCCGAAACCAAACTGCTTTTTTTGAGGTGTGTGTTTTCATAACTGTAAATCGTTTTTTGATTAATGAATAATTAATTGAATTGGCCAAAGGGCCATTAACGGCATTTGATGAGAATGCCAGAAGCGTTTGTTGATAGGCAGAAGCCAAGATACCCTCGCGGATCACGGCCCGGTCTGCCAGAAACTCATGATTGAGTTTTATAGATTTTTTTACTAAGTATATAAGCGGATTAAACCATAATACCACCTGAAGAATTTCTATAAAGAGGATATCAATACTGTGCTTTTCAAGGGCGTGTGTCTTTTCATGTAAGATGACTTCTTCCGGAATTTCTTGGGCTTCATATTTCTGTTTATTCAGAAAAATATAGTTGAAAAACGTATGAGGCGTAATGGCATCACGAAGCAACACATTGGTGATGTTCTTTATTTTTTGCTTAGGATTGTATTTGATTTTGTGAAGCAACTGGGATAAATTTTTGACAAATTTTATTCCGAAGAGAACTACACCTAGGCCATATATGGACCACAATATATAAGGCAAGTACGAAAGCCAAACGTCCCATTGCGAGGCAACTGCTTCAACACCTGTATAATCTTCTGCAAAGGTAACGGTAGAAGAGGGTACGGTATAGGTGAAGGTTATTAGGGGAATGCTAAATGCTGCTACCAAAGCAGAAAGCAAGTAGAACCTTTTAAAGAGATGCATGTTCTCTTTTTCGAGAAATGCCTTATAAAAGATGAAGAACATCAAAAGGCAAGCGCTGGACTTTAATAGATATACTAGCATAACTATTTCTTTTTGATTTCGTTGTCAATAATGTCTTTCAATTGTTCTAATTCTTCTTTGCTAAGATCCGTTTCTTGTGTAAAAAAGGACGCAAATTGAGAGGCGCTATCATTAAAGAAGTTCTTGATTAAACTGTTTACTTGTTTCGAGAAATAGTCTTCTTTTTTTACCAGTGGGTAATACTCTCTAGATTTTCCAGACTGTTTATAGGAAACAAAACCTTTATCTGCAATGCGCTTAAGTAAAGTCGCAATGGTAGTTGTGGCCGGTTTTGGTGCTGGGTAGGCGTCTAATAAATCCTTCATGAAAGCTTTTTCGAGCTTCCAGAGATGATTCATTACCTCTTCTTCTGATTTTGAAAGTTTCATTTTTTTGAAAATTCATTATTGACTCTACAAACGTAGAACAAAAATATCTATTCTACAAACGTAGAGCTACTATTTTTTATTGTAGATGGATAAAAAAATAACAACCATTGAATCCTGATGTTTGGAGTTAGGGGTATTACTGCTACATTTGCCAGCGTTAAGCAACCCACTATGAGTATAGAACGAGCCCTTAGGAAAAGAAGTGAAAATCGGTGTGAATTATGCGTCCACGATGAAGATTTGAAGGTATATGACGTTCCTTCTTCACCTAAGAGTGGGGAAGAGGCGAGTGTTTTATTGTGTCAGACCTGCCTGGCGCAAATAGAACAACCAGATACTATTGATGCCAATCATTGGCGCTGTCTAAATGATAGTATGTGGAGTGTTGTTCCGGCGGTACAGGTAATGGCATGGCGTATGTTGCAACGTTTAAAAGCCGAAGGCTGGCCTCAGGATCTTTTAGATATGATGTATTTGGATGAAAGTATGCAAGAATGGGCTTCGGCGGCAGGTGATGGTGTTGATACTTCCCATCAAATTGTGCATAGAGATAGCAATGGGGTAGTGCTTACTGCGGGGGACTCTGTGGTGTTAATCAAAGATTTAAAAGTGAAGGGTTCTAGTATGGTCGCCAAGCAAGGTACAGCGGTGCGCAGAATTTCATTAGATCATGAAAATGCCGAGTATATTGAGGGCAAAGTAGACGGACAGCACATTGTAATCATTACCAAATACGTTAAAAAGATATAGGCAGTTAGTCTTTTGTTTTATTCATTCCCAATACAAAGGAAATAATCGCAGCGATAAGTCCAATAATCAAAATTGGGGTGCCAGATTTCCATTGAAAAATTTTCAGAGTTGCACCTAGTAGAACTCCTACAACGGCAACTCCATATAATAATGAACTCAAGATTTGAGTTTTCGAACTCCCTTTTTCTCTTTTAAAGACGTGTACTATATACGCCACGATAAAGTTTAAAAAAGCAAGTTGTCCTATAAAAGCAATTATATTACGATACTGCAGATGGTATATGGTGAAGAGGAAATTCAGAACAAAAAAGAGTACTAATAACAGCTTGGAAATATCAAGATAGGACTTTGATTTTTTTAGATAAAACCGAATGGGATAAAACACTAAAATAAGCCCCATTCCAATTCCGAGTAGACTATTTCCATTGAGAAACTCAAATTCCCAATGGAGGATTCTCAAAGTCATTCCGATAAAGGAAACAAAGACGGCTAAGCCTAGGATGATACTTACAATAATTTTACCCATTAAAGTGCCAATTGTTAGGTATTCATTTCAGTAAAATAGTGATAGAAATAGGGAATTGTTTCTATCCCTTTTAGGTAATTCCAAATTCCGAAATGTTCGTTGGGTGAATGAATCGCATCACTATCTAATCCAAATCCCATGAGAATGGTTTTGCTTTTCAGCTCTTTTTCAAAGAGCGCAACAATAGGAATACTTCCTCCGCTGCGTTGCGGAATAGGTGTTTTGCCGAAGGTTTCTGTATAGGCCTTTTCGGCGGCTTTATACCCCACACTATCAATAGGTGTAACATAAGCCTGACCCCCATGATGTGGTGTCACTTGCACCGTAACTCCTTTGGGAGCGATGCTCTCAAAATGCTTCTGAAAAAGTTCGGTGATATGCTCCCAATCTTGATGAGGTACTAAACGCATGCTTATTTTGGCAAAGGCCTGACTTGCGATAACTGTTTTGGCTCCTTCACCGATATATCCGCCCCAAATTCCATTGACATCCAAGGTAGGTCTGATGGAGTTTCGTTCGTTGGTGGTGTATCCTTCTTCTCCGTAAATGGAGTCAATATCCAATGCTTTCTCATAGGCTTCTCTGCTGAAAGGTGCTTCTGCCATTTTAGCGCGTTCTGCTGCCGAAAGCTCTTCCACCGCATCATAAAATCCAGGAATGGTAATGTGATTGTTTTCGTCGTGAAGCGAAGCGATCATTTTGGTCAATATATTTATCGGGTTCGCCACGGCACCTCCGTAGAGTCCGCTATGTAGATCACGATTAGGGCCAGTGACAGCTACTTCCACATAACTCAAACCGCGTAGGCCCGTTGTAATGGAAGGGGTGTCGTTGGCAATCATTCCGGTGTCACTAATAAGAATCACATCATTGGCCAGTTTTTCACGATTTCTCTCCACAAACCAACCCAAGCTCTCACTACCTACTTCTTCTTCGCCTTCAATCATAAATTTTACGTTGCAGGGAAGTTGATTGGTTTCGGTCATATATTCCATGGCTTTCACGTGCATATACATTTGTCCTTTATCGTCACAAGAACCGCGTGCGAAGATGGCTCCTTCTGGATGAAGCTCGGTATTTTTGATGACAGGTTCAAATGGCGGACTGTCCCATAGGTCTAGCGGATCGGGAGGTTGTACATCGTAATGTCCATAAACCAATACGGTGGGAAGGTTCTTGTCAATAATTTTTTCGCCAAATACAATGGGGTATCCTGGAGTCTCGCAAATTTCTACAGTATCGCATCCTGCCTTTATAAGGCTTTCTTTGACAGCTTCAGCCGTTTTAATAACATCGTTTTTGTAGGCAGAATCTGCGCTAATGGATGGTATTTTTAGTAATTCGATGAGTTCGTTTAAGAAACGATCTTTATTATTTTCTATATAAGTTCTTGCGTTTTTCATGCTGGGTATTTAACGGAAATGCTAAGGTATCAAAAAGTAATAATTCTTTATAAGGATTGTTTGTAAATTGTAAATCTTGCTTATATTTGCACACCTTTAGCGGGCGTGATGGAATTGGTAGACATGCTAGACTTAGGATTAAACCTAATAAAAGTTCTTAAAATATTGAAAAAGCGGGCGTGGTGGAATTGGTAGACACGTCAGACTTAGGATCTGATGCCGCGAGGTGTGGGAGTTCGAGTCTCCCCGCCCGCACTTTTTCAACTGCAAATTCGCAGTCCAGAAACCTCTCAAATTTGAGAGGTTTTTTTGTTTGGGTACAACATAGGTACAACATTTAACTATTTTAAGAACCGAATTTGTATTGATTACGATTACTTCCATTTAGTCTCAAACCATATTAATTTTCACTATTATTAATAGATTTTAGTGAATTGCAACCATCTTTCTTCATTAGAGAGAGTTTATTATCATACAATATTACCGCAATTTAAACTCGTAAAATACTTCCATCAAAAGACTACGGCATAAAGCCGACGCTCTTTCCTTTGCTTATTTATTCCGCTTCCTTTTGAGCCAAGATTTTATCTTCCGTTTGGTTCCTGCTTAAATATTGTTTAATCTAAAATTTAAGTATTATGACAACAAAAGCAAGTACTACAAGTAGAAACGGTAAAGCAATTGCCACCGTTAAAAAAGAAGTCAAAGAAAAATTGACACAAAGAGTAATTGGACTTCAAATTCAGAACCTGAGCATTGATAAGGTAATTCCTGACCCAATGCAACCAAGAAAAACATTTAACGAAGCGTTGTTAAAACAGCTTTCCGAGAGTATAAAAAAGCACGGCGTACTTCAACCCATTACTGTACGCAAATCTGGAAAGGAGTATATCATCGTAATGGGCGAACGTAGATTCCGAGCTAGTAAGTTGGCAAGTAAGAAAACGATACCCTGTATCGTGAGAACGTATAAGAACAATGATGTGCTGGAAGTTCAAATCATCGAAAATCTACAGAGACAAGATGTTGAACCTACCGAAGAAGCAGAAGCGATTGCCTTTTTGAGTGACAAATATGCGCCCTCTGAAATAGCAAAACGATTAGGACGAAGTGATAACTTCATAAGACAGCGTTTAAAACTAGCTGGACTTATAGAAGGGTTTAAGCACTTTGTTCGCAATGGAGATATGACCATTTCTCTAGGAATCGGCGTTGCACTATTCGTGCCAGAAGAACAGCAAATGATGCTTGAAACTATGGGCGAAGATTTCAATGCCCATCAAGTTAACCGAATGATTAAAGACCAGACCTTTGATTTGGAGAAAGCGCCTTTTGATGTAGCTGACAAAAAATTGATTGTAAAAGCTGGAGCTTGTATTGAGTGTCCGTTCAATGCAGCAAATCACGGTAATTTATTCGGGGATGGTAAAATGGTATGTACAAAATCAGCTTGTTATGAATCGAAGAAAAGCAAGTCGTTCTTGAACCTGATTGACAAAGTAAAGAAAGAAAAAATTATCCTTATTCCCGAGATACAGAAGTACTGGGCAGACGAAGAACGAAATCAGCTTATTATCGCCCAACTGGAAAATAGCGGATTGAAAGTCTATCTTCTCGATGATGTGGAAATCATAGAACGACCTATTGAACCTACAATAGAAGCAATCAAGAAAGAGTACCAACATTACGATTATTCTGAAGCAGAACTGAAGGAGGAATATAACGATGCTCTTGAAAACTATACAGAGGAATTGGAAACGTATAATTCCGCAAAAGAAAATGGATTTGTAAATGGTATCGTTTTCCATCCTGAAACATACAGACACAAAGAAGTCTTTGTAAAGATTGTCGAAAAATCAAAAAATGAATCGATGACCTATTCCGCACCATTGGCCGATAGAAAAATGGCTGACTGTTCCCCTGAAGAACAAATCATTAAAATCAACGAAAGGGAAATCCGTAAGAAGCAAATTGAGAACAACAAGCAGTTTGAAGAAGTTGTCCAGATGATTCGAGAGACCAAATACATCGATACGAAAAAGACACTTTCAACAGATGAAATGGTCGCATTCTCGATATCGCTTTTTGAAAACAATGTGGACTATATAAGTCAACAAAAGTACTTTTCAAAGTTATTGGGCGACACTTCAAAGATGACCAAAGTTGAAATGGTTGATAATTTCAAGAAGAAATTCAAAAAAGAAATCTTTCACAAGTTGATACGGTATATGCTAACGAAGCAAGTTCATTTTGGCGAAAGCAATCACATAAATAATCTGACTAACATTTCATTCTACAATGCAATGCAGGGATATTACAAAACCAAGATTGCCAGTATTGAAAAAGAATACGCTGAAAAAAGAGACAAACGTGAAGAACGTTTGAAAGAGCGCATCACAGTTCTTGAAAAAGAAATTCAGGAATTAAACGATTAGCTTTTGTTGTTGGAAGGAAGGGTCAGCATTTGTGCTGGCTCTTCTTTTTTTTAGATAATCTTTCAATTGGAAAGGGTTGTAGAATAGAAAAAAATAATCAATCAATATCAGCGCAAAGGTAAACTCGTAAAATACACCCATCAAAAGACTACGGCATAAAGCCACCGCACCATCTCACGCTTATTTATTCCGTTTCCTTTAGAGCTGAGATTTTAGCTTCCGTTTGGGTACTGCTCAAATATTGTTTAATCTAAAATTTTAACATCATGAAACAAGTACCTGAAAATCCGAACATCTCATTACAAGAAGCAGAAGAACATTATCAATTAAGTAGTGAAAATTACACTATTGAAAGTGGGGAAAGTCATTTGGCTTACTACAGGGATAAGCATCCTAGTCTTTACCGAGTATTATTAGAAAATGTTTAATCTAAATTCAAAAGCTATGTATTTACAAAATTTACAGCAGGATGAAATTTTCGTTCCATCAGAAATGAAATCCTTAAAAACCCTTACGCAGATGGAATCTCGACGTGGACTTGAAAACGTCATAATTTCAAATGGTAAAATTGTCAATGTAGTATCAAACAGCTACGGACATATTCCGAATCAATTATTCTTCAAGAAAGCTGAAGAAATGCTATCCGATGCACAACTGAACTATCATAAACGCACCATCAACAAGAATGATAGGTCTTTCATTACGGATTTCATTATTGACGATAAGAGTCAATTCTCTGTAAAAAATAAAGAGGATTTGATACTGCCGATGCTTCGATTTAAAAACTCTTATGATGGTAGCGAAAAGACCTCAGGTCACTTCGGTTTTTACAGAAAAGTATGTTCCAACGGTTTGCACGTTTCTCAAGCTGAAATCGAGTTTTCCATTAAGCACAGTAAGAATAATACACATCTTATTATGCCAAGGTTGAACAACTTGTTTGACAAGTTTTTGGACAATGAGTTCTATACCATTACCAAGAAATTCGATAAGATGAAAGAATTTAAAATCATCGATACACAAGAGTTCGTAAAGGCCATTCTTGACAAAACTAAATTGTTTAGATACGAGTGTAGCGATAAGAATAGCGACCCTTCAAAAAAGTCTCGTGAAGTAATAGAAATCCTAAACTATGAAGCCTTGTTGCTTAATGAAGAACCGAATCTATGGTTAGGTTATAATGCTTTTAATTCAGTATTGCATAATACATTGAAGAAGAGTTTTGGTCAACAAGAGCGATGGGATAAGAAATTATTCGATAAAGTCTATGAAATGGCTTAGAGACATTTAAAGGTTTATCCAGTACCTATCTAAACTGGATTTTCTTTTTCACTTTAAAAATTATTTAATCGTGCCTGTTGGTAGACAGGCCTAAATTCTAAACATTATGGATAATATAAAAATGGTACAGCTCGACTTTGGTTTTGAGTGTGAAGCTATACAAGCAAAGGAAAAAATATTGAAACGTAACAAAAAGCGTGATAACGATTTCGTCTTCAATTTTATGGATTGTCTTACCAGCCCAATCATTGTTTTTAAATCCGCTTGGCAAGATGTAATTCCTAAAGACTTACTTAAAAACATTAAATTATCGAGACTGTTATGTTCAATGCAACAAGAAGAAATGGCTTCACTTACCGAAGCTTTAGCATATATGATGCCCAGAACGTATGAAGCACCAATGCCAACAGAATGGGTAAATATTTATACTTGGTTAGGACTTCAATATGCACGTCAGTTTAAGAACACCGACCAATTAGATGCAATGAAAGAAATAGCACCTAAAGAGCTTTCAGAATATGAAATGGGTCTTTTGAATAATTTGAGAAGATGGATTTATGATAAAAGAAGGAAAGCTCTGAAAGAAAAATTAAAAGAGGCTAAGAAATCAGAAACAAATATTTTACCTAGAAAACAGAAAGAACTATTTTAATAATAGGCTTACTATCTGCAAAAGTAATATCAGTCTTTAATTGAAAACTAATTTTGTAATCCCCTCAGCACATTCCCCTGCATTTCGCGAAAAGCTACATTTCGGGAAAAGAGCTTCACTAAATAAGTCTTGGACACAATCCCCAATTTCAGCTTGCCATTCCGTTAACCCTTCCCGATGCTCTGGGAAGGAACACTACATTCCAGAGCCAAAAATTGTGAATTAAGTCCGCTTTTACATCGGAAAGTCATCACTTCGGTTTTCTTAACAGAATTTACGGTAAGCCCTTCTTGAGTGCTTCCTCGAAAATTCTTAAAAACCGAACCGCTGCCTTACACATTTTAAGGGGTTTATAATGGATAAAGCCTTTGTTGTTTTTCGGTACAGCGAAAAACAGGCACGACATAACCAATTCTAATTTAACCACAGCTACTTATTTCGCTTAACTGTCGGTACGCTCAAACGCAACTGCGTTTAAAAGAATTGCTAATGCCCTTATGGAACTTGTCAAGACTATACAGAGTTTTTGTGAAAAATAAGGCTTCTACTTCCTTGAAAATCCAAGGATTTTACTACGTCGCAAACACACCTGATTTTGCCCTAAAAGTCTTGACAAAACCCACTCTATCCATTGTGCGATGCACAGAAGAAAAGAACAAACACCCCTTAAAATTTAATCTGTTTTAAATCAATAGGGGAAATATAAATCACTTAAATATTTTATTATGAGTACTATTAAAAATCACGTACAGTTAATTGGAAACGTTGGACAAGAACCAACAATTACGAACCTTGAAAGTGGAAAGAAAGTTGCACGTTTTTCACTCGCTACAAATGAGTATTACAAAGACAGCAAAGGCGAGAAGCAAACAGATACTAATTGGCATACAATTGTTGCCTGGGGCAAGACTGCTGAAATTGTAGAAAAGTATGTTGCTAAAGGCAAGGAAGTTGGAATATCGGGAAAACTAAAAACTCGAAGCTACACAACTGATGATAACGAACAACGCTATGTAACGGAAGTAGTAGCCGATGAAATCCTTTTACTTGGAAGTAAAGGCGATAAGTAAACCTAAAATTAAAGAGGGCGTAACCGTCGAAAGATGCGCCCTCTTTTTTTCATTATTCACACTTTAATTATATGCACAATGAAAGCACAAGTTAACGAAATAAAAATAAGTTATGAGGGTGGTATCAAATCCAAAAACTGGGTTCAGGTTTCATCGTCGGCACAAGCTGCGAAAGTCCTTTTTGAAAATTGGGATAAACGTACTATGGAATTACAAGAATCATTTAAAATTGTTCTCTTAAATAATAGCAATAAAGTGAAAGGTATTTGCCAAATTTCGCAAGGTGGAATTGCAGGAACTTTGGTAGATATACGTATTCTATTTGCAACTGTTTTAAAGTCACTTTCCGTAGGTTTGATATTGGCACATAATCATCCGAGCGGTAAGCTAGAACCAAGTAAAGCAGATATAAAATTGACCAACAAAATCAAGAAAGCTGCATCTGTTTTTGACATCAGATTATTGGACCATTTGATATTTGCGCCCGATGGCAATTACTATAGTTTTTCTGATAATGGAATTTTGTAAAATTAAAGGCTATGGTATATCTAAATTTTACAGACTTGAGCAAAGAGGCTCAAAATAGACTTTTAGAAAATTCTAAAAAAGATGTTGAACGAAAATTTGGGGATGCTATCCGCAAATACGTAAAGGAAAATTATACCTGTTTTGAAACGATAATAGAGGAAGAAGCACTTCGGAATTTATATTCTTATACATACGTTTTCAATATATAATTTTATCAATTTTTAAATTGAACACCTCTAATCCTAGAGGTGTTTTTGCATGCAATTGATATCCAATTCAAGAAAAAAATGTATCTTTACATTGCTGAAATTCAGCGCACAAATTAAAGTAAGGTTATCCAAATTTTGACTTTCGCCGATACCCTTACACATCGAAAAATAACATATTGGAAAATCATTTTCCCTGAAAATGGCAATCGGCTTTTTAGCCGGATTGTATGGATTTTTGTCCCGCGAGCGGGACGAAAAGGAATAGCAAGAGGGTAACGGGCTGCGCCACGTTACATATTCCATTTTCGTTTTAACCCCTTGATTTTTAATCACTTAAAAATAAAGAGGATTTAAAAATTCCAGCAATTTGCGTCAAATGGTCTTGAAACACTAGTAAACAGGGATGGATTTACGTCAAATCTTTAAAAAAGCGAAAGGAAATGGATTCATTCATCACTATCAGGTTCAAACGGAAAATCGCCAAACGGTTTCAGGAATTTTCCAAGATGCACTTCAAGACGCACACCGAAGCTATGGAAAACATCCTTGATTTTTTCCTCTATAACGAGATATCCCCAAAGGAAAAATTGGGTCCTACAGGACGAACCATTGAAGCAAAATTATTAAAGCGAATCAATGCGGTCATTGCCATAATGCGAGACGTGGAAAAAAACCAAACTAAACCTACGGTCGCAATGTTGCAATCTCTTTTTGAAACAGAAGAACCAGCAAAAAAACCGCTGATTGTGGAAAAGAAATATGCAGATGAAAAGAAAGAAGTACGCTTTAGCGAAAAGCGAAATACCGAAAACAACCTTTAGATTTCTGGCTTATGTACATCACCATCACACCTCAAAAAATGGGTGCTAACTATTCTAAAAGTTCAGCGGATTTCGTGGGCTATCTCGAGAAAGAAAATGAAGGACTGGAACAGCACGATATGGAACACTTTTTCAACCAATATGGCGATGAGATTTCTGCCGAAGAAGTCATTCGGGAAATTGATGGCAATACCGCGAAACTGGAAAAACACGAACCAAGATTCTACTCAATTACCGTGAGTCCTTCAAAATATGAACTGCGAAAACTTCAGAACAGTAGCGAAGATTTAAAGAGGTATACTCGCGAGCTGATAAAGGATTATGTGGCTTCATTTAATAGGGAAATCAAAGGGCGATCTGTCAGTATCGACGACATAAAATATTATGCGAAAATTGAACATCAACGCACATTTAAAGGGACGGATTTTCAGGTCAGGGAAAATCAACCTTTTGCCACAAAAATACTTCAGCTTAAAACAGAAATACGAAATATCCAAGAAGGACGAACTGAAGGGAATATTAAAAGAATGAAAAAGGAAATTGCCAAACTGGAACGCCAAGCACCACATCAACAAAATGGAAAACGAATTGTTCAGGGAATGCCAAAAGATGGAAACCAAAGTCATATCCATATCATCGTGAGTCGAAAAGATGCGTCCAATAGATTCAGTTTGTCGCCTGGAAGCAAATACAAAGCTTCTGATGTGAAGTTGAATGGGGAAACCGTAAAACGGGGTTTTGACCGAGATAAATTTTTTGAGAAAGCAGAAAAGACCTTTGACAACACTTTTGGTTATAAACGAAACTTTGCAGAAACCTATAAGGCACGAAAGGATTTTGTAAAAAATCCCAAACTCTATTTTGCTGCCTTAATGAAATTACCAGCTAACGAAAAAGCATTGGCATTTAAAATGATTACAAAAACAGGATTGCCGATAGTGCCAAGTATTCCAGTTAGTCAAACACAAATCGCGCTTCGAGTTTTTAAACGGTTAAGACGTGGCGCAGAAATAGCAATTAAATCAAGTTCCATCGGAATCTAATTAGTATGCAAATAGATAATGTCATAACAACACTTTCAATTATTGGTTTAGCCAGTATTGCTTTCTATGTGATGTTCCGAGTAAGTAGATATGCCTTTCTATTGAATATCGCAATGCTTTCATTTCTCATATTCTCTATTTCTGAAGGGAATGAATTAGTATTGATACTACTTTATTTGGTGTGCCCCCTACTATTAATTAATACAGGATTGTATGTATTCCTTCATAAAACTGAAAACTTGCAAAATGGCGATAGAAAGTATCAAGTCAATTTTGCTACGAGAAAAGGGGACTTCAGATTAGACAATATCAAAAGAGGTGCATCTATCATCGGTTCAGCAGGAAGTGGTAAAACCGAAAGTGTCGTTTACGGATTTCTAAGACATTTTCAGAAAGAGAGCTTTTGCGGAATCATTCACGACTATAAAGACTTTGAACTAACCGAAATGGCTTATCCACTATTCAAGAATAGTAATATTCCGTTTAAGGTCATTTCCTTTGATAAAATCATCCATAGGGTAAATCCTATAGCACCACGTTATTTAGAGAATGAGGAAAGCGTAAATGAAGTTTCTAGGGTTCTGATTGAAAACCTTTTGGAACAAAGGGAAAGTGGAACAACCGGAACCACAAAATTCTTTAATGATGCTGCAGAAGGTTTGATTGGTGGGTTGATTTGGAAGCTGAAAACCGACTATCCCAAATACTGTACGCTACCACATTTGATAGCTATTTATCAATTATTGGACACGGATAGCCTTATTCAGTTTTTGGAAACCAACACCACATCTAGAGCAATGGCAGATGCTTTTATTAGTGGAAAGGATTCAGATAGGCAGACAGCTGGTGTGAAAAGCACCTTGGCCAATGCGCTGAAACGAATTAGTACACAGCGTATTTTTATGGCACTATGCGCGGACGAAGTACCATTGAACATAAATAGCGAGGAAAACCCTGCGATAATTTCGGTTGTAAATAACCCAAAATTTGAAACCTCTTATTCGCCTGTCATCGCTACAATTATTCATACCATTACCAAGCAAATGAGTGTTCGGAATTCCAAACCGTCATTCCTATTAATGGAAGAAGCGCCTACAATAAGGCTTTTGAATATGCATCGTATTCCAGCAACTTTGAGAAGCTACGATATTGCAACCATCTATGTAATGCAGGATAAAATCCAGAATGATATGATGTATGGCGATAAGGCAAGCAAGGCGATATTGAGTAACCTTTCTTATCAGTTTTTTGGAAAGGTAAATGACCCAGACACCGCCAAATACTATGAACGCTTTTTTGAAATTATCAAAGACCCGACAAAGAGTATTAGTCGTGGTCATAATCTAGATTTTGATACGCGAATTACTACAGGTGAAAAGGAAATCCCAAAAATAAGGGCAGATGTATTCTTCAGATTAAAACAGGGCGAGTTTATAACTTATGCTGATGGAAAGGATAAAAAAGTGCAATTTAGACTTTCCAATATCGCTAGAGAACTTCCTGAAGGATCTATGCAATTTTCAACTGCTGATTTAGAAGCGAATTTTAATAGGGTTTATGAAGAAGTTAAGACGATATTTAATTAAAATGGATAGATTGGGAAATTACAAATAGTGATGAAAAATTTTCAATAAAGAAAACGGAAATTATTTAAACTAATAAAATGCCCTTATATTGAAAGCAAAATCCGTACAAATGAGCAATCATCAATTATAAAAAGTGAAAATATATTGATTGAAAAAGAACAAATACAAAAGAGGCGCAAGGAAATTGCAGAAATTAGGCACGCCGATAGTGTATATAGGGATATCGTAGCTAGGGAAAATGAAAGGGAAGATTACGAGAAACGTTGGTTTTGGGAATTGCTTCAAAATGCGAAAGACTCTGTTAACCTAGGTCAAAGCATAAAAATAAAAATATTCATTGAAGAAAATAAAATATCGTTTTCACATACCGGTAATCCTTTTGAATTAGACGACATTTTAAGTCTAATTATTCAAGGTAGTTCTAAAAATAATAAAGAGGGTATGACTGGAAGGTTCGGTACAGGATTTATGACGACCTATCTTCTGTCTAAAGAAGTCAAAATTACGGGCAAACTTGCAAATAATCAAGGATGTTTTGAATTTCTACTAAATCGAAATGCCACGGATAATGAACATTTTTATTTGCTACAGCAAGAGTCAAACGAACAATTTGATAATTCAATTAGGAATAATAGCTACTTAGGCAGTGATGAATTCCAAACTAAATTCACCTATAACCTAGGTACAGAAGGGAAGAAAACTGCGAGAATAGGATTAAAATGTTTAGATGAACTTATTCCCATTACTCAACTATTTAACGAACAGCTTGAGTCAGTAACTGTCATTGAGAATAGTATAACTAAAACTTTTGCTAAGTCATTGGTGCGTAAGCACGAAATAGGTTCTATTAATGAATGGATGGTTAACACGCTTCTTAATGGTAAAATGCAATCAAGTCTAAAGGCCTATGTACAAAATGACGATAGGTTTGATGCCTGTATTATTACTACTAATGAAAATGAAGCCGAAACAATTCTACCATTAACAAACAACTACCCAAGACTATATTATACCTTTCCATTGCTAGGAACAGAAGAAATTGGAATTCCAATAATTATTAACTCAACCCATTTTGACCCAAGAGTTGAGCGAGATGGTATATATCTTAAGAAAGTCTCAGAAGATGGAAGTGAAGTAATTAACAAAGAAATAATAAGCAAGGCTTTATCACAAAGTTTACTATCATTCCTACAATTATTTAAAACAAAAAACATCTATGGGGTTCACGAAGTCTTTAATTTCAGACTTTCGAAGGACCTTAAGTGGATAGACCACGATTGGTTTTCCAATTTAAAAAATGAGACATTTCAGATACTTGCTACCAAAGAAGTAATCAAGTATAATAATTCTGCTGAAAGCTTTGTAAATCTCAAGAATTTAACAATTCCGTTTACTGATAAAACTGATAGCATTACAGGTTTGTGGCACCTCTTATCAAAAATAATTAAGTTAAAAGTGCCATTAGCTAGTGAGTTGCAAAACTGGGTTGAAGTTGCCAAAAGTTACTCATTTATTGCGCCCAATACAGCTAACATTTATGAACTAGATTTTGTGTGGGGTATTGATGAAATAATTGATTTTGTTGAACAAAGTAATAATCTTGAAACATTAAATTCTTCAATCAGTATTGATGGGCAATTATGGCTCAACAACTTTTATTCTATAATTGTACAAATTGAAAAGAATTTTCCACTAGAGAAGCGTATTGCTTTAAATCGTAGGAATAACTTAAGGAAAGCTGAAGGAATTAGTTGGGATTTATGCAATGATGAAACTTTGATTTTTATATCAGATTTGATTGGATTAAACTTTGCTGACAAACTTTTCTCTGAAGAGATTCAAACATTTAATCTTAGTGGTGTCGAGAATTTTTCGCTTCAAGAAGCGGTTAGTGAGTTAAAATCTAAGCTCAATCAATTTACGGCAGCTGACTTAAGCAATCGTTCATACCAAATATGTAATGCAAAATTCTTGAAATGGCTAATTTCTACAGAAAATCGAGAAATAATCAAAGATTTAAAAGTTCTAAAGGGTTCTGTAAAAAGTAACAATGAGGATTTGATTTATGACCATTTCCCTAAATCAGAACACTTACTTTTAGGTCCAAAACATTTATTTGAAAAAGAATTTGCAATCTATGCAAGCTTAATAAGAGATAAAGATTGTATGAATGCCATCTATACTGAGTTTTTGAGTAGTGAAGACTTTGGTTTTTTAAATGAAAATGGCTTTATACATTCAAGACCAATTATTATTAAAACTGAAAATGCAACCATCAAATTGCTGGAAGATTTAATGATAAGTGAAAGAGATTTGAATAGTTTGAGAGATAGTGATGGAAACCTTAAATATAAATTCCAAGTCACATATTCAGATTTCGCCTATTTAACAACAAGTGATGGTCATATATATGCCCGAAATACAACTCAAAAGTCAAGCCTAGAACGGCTAAGGTTTTTGCTTACTGAAGCCATAGAAAAAGATGCTTTTTTTGATAAAGATTACCAGAAAATTAAAATCGAGGATAACGAAACTACGATAGAATTAAAAAAGTGCTTATGGGTCTATCGCGCTAAGCGTTTAAACTGGATAAATATAAAAACTGAAAGTGAAGATTCGGAAACAAAGTTTGTAAACGAAACACCCTCATCAAAAAACCTTTCCGAATTATTTAAAGGGAATGATGCATTATTGAAAACAATTCGTGGTGCCAGACAACAAACTTTTTTGAACAAACTAGGTGTTGGTGTTTCAGATTTAATAAGAAATACTTTGCCTACGGATGAACTTCGGTTGAGCTGGGATAAAGCAATAACCAATATGATTACAAGTGATGCCGACCCTGAACTTGTTCAAGAAATCTTCAACGACCCAAGTATCAGAAAAGAATATGAGAGAAGGCTTGGTGAGAGGAAATTAATAAGTAGGAACCAGGCTATAGGTAAACTTATAGAAGATTTATTTAAAGAATACATCGAACAACTCAGAGTTAATGGGGTTCGCATTAATATTGAAAGAAAACCATTTGGTAGTGATTATATTCTTACTGAGGAATCATCAGATTTAATTAATCAACAGAACGAACGCGAGGCTTTTAAAATCAATAATTGGCTTGTAGAGTTAAAGGCAACGGGAAAAAATTACGCTGCAATGACGCCTTTACAAGCAAAAACCGCAACAGAACAGAAAGAAAATTACGCTTTAATAGTAGTACCTCTAGATGGCATTGAACCTGATTTAGAATATCTCAGGCAAAACACCAGAGTCATTCACAACATAGGATGTAAAATAGATAATGTTTTTGCGGATTTTAACGAAATTGAGCTCAAGAAAAGCAATCTTCACAATGGCCAAAATGGAATTTCTGTGAGTATAGAAGAACAAAATATTCGTTTTAGAGTAAATGCGTCTATTTGGAATAACGAGCATATCAGTATTAAGACTTTTATTGAAACGTTCTTTATGGATTCAGATAATTAAACAAGGGTAAAGGCTGATGGGTTTTTATTGAGAAGAGAAATATATACAGAAAATAAGAACAACTTAAAATGAGTATTAATCCAAGTGAAATAATTAGAAAAACAGATGAATTTCTGGACAGTCTTAAACTCAATTTAAAGGAAATTGAACTTAAAAATCATCAAAGTATAGTCTTTAATTCTTCAGAGTTTAGGACCAAAGAAATACTGAATGAAAGTGTATATAAGGTTAAAAAAAACAACCTACCTCTAATTTACACGATTGAGTTATTAGAAATTGGTAAACTGCCTAAATTACTCAGCCTGTTCGAGAATTTTAGTGAAAAAAATAAATTGAAAGTAAAAAATAAGGATAGGGTTAATGTTTCAAAATATAATAAGACACATTCATCTTTTCTATATGTAGGGAGTTCTACCACGGATTTTTATGCAAGATTAAAAAACCATTTTGGAACACGTGGTAATAGAGTTTATAGTATGCATTTATGCAAATGGGATAATGATATTAGTTATGACTTAAAGTTAAGAACTTATACTCTCGAGAACTTGAAGAGTCTAAATACAATGCATTCTATAGTAGAACTAGTGGAGCAACAAGTATGGGACGAATTAAAACCCAATTTTGGAAAGCGAAGTGGCCAATAAATGTAATCTGCCACTTCATTTTGAAAAAATTAAATTAAAAAATTTACATTTGATAAATAACCCATATTCGCCAGAAATATTTAAAAAATAAGCATTTGCTAATTTCATTTGATTAAAAAAGAAGAAATACAAAAACTAAAAGAAACTGTCGAAGAATTATGCGAAAAGTATCACTTTTTCATACATATCGCCGAGGACAATTATTTTAAGATATTTACAGACCAATCATCTGGTATTACACTTTTTCTTGAGTTAGATGAGAACCAAAATTTATCATTTTACTTTCTTCAGAGAACGTACGATGTGTTTTATACTGGTGATAGGTCTGATGCACACGTTATTCTAAGTTTGATGTTTACAGCTTTCTTGAGGTTCTACAAGTCAGGAATTTCTTGTGAGCAATTTGATATTGCCCATCCTGTAGTTCCAGATGAAATATGGGGAAGGTATTTGGTGCCTGTTCAAGTCCCAATTTTACACGGAATATCGACTGCTAAACAACTTGTTGAAGTTGTCACGGAAATTATAGAAATGGTTGCATTTTGGCGAGAAAGCTTATGGTATTTTACTGGCTGCCCTTGTGATAAATGTATGAAAGCTGAAAACATTAATAATTCAAATTACAAGTATTCACTTGAAGATATTGAAGCTTTATTCTCAGATTTGCATAGTATATCCAGCCGCAACAATTATGGGGACCGTGAACGACCTGAATGGGTGTATTTCTATGACATAGAAGAGGAAGTTACTATGATAAAATCAAGTAACCTCGCAAAATTTCTCAACGCAACATTAGACTTGTGTAAAGATAAAACTGAACAGTTGAAAGGACAGAACGGGACATTCGTTCTAAGCGACAATATAAAAAACTTTGTTCACGATGATACCAAATCTGAAATGGATGAGTACTTTAAAATAGTAAATACAAAAGGTAAACTAAAAGGATATCCAGTTATTCCAATGGAAAATATGATTGTAACTGTTATGGATGATTACATCATTGCCTTAGGTAGAATATGTGGATTTGAAGAATATAAAAAAGAGAGAGAACTCATTAGACAGCGCCACAATAGAGAATCAGAACTATTATTTCCAATATCACAATTTAAATGGAAAGAAAAGGTCTGTCCGGACCAATTCGAGTTATTAGTTAAAGCACTATTGGAACGTGAGCCAAATGTAAAAAGTGTTAGAAGACCTGCACCCATTAATCAAGGTGATAAGGGTAGAGATTTAATTATTGAGTGGAATGTAATAAATGAATATATGTCCGATACCGCACCGCCAAGAATATTGATTAAAGTAGTTGGACAATGCAAATCTGGCAAATCTACAATTGGAAAGGGAAAAGTCTTGGATATAAGAGATACTATCGAAACTCACAATTCGCAAGGGTATTTTTTAGCCGTAAATACCCAAATTTCCGCACCATTAACCGAAAAACTTGAATCACTAAAGTCTAAAGGCTTATGGGTCTCTTGGTGGAATAGGGATGATATTGAGATGCGCCTTTCTAAAAACCAAGATTTAATTCCCAATTTCCCAAAAGTTATAACATCCAAGGACAAAGTAAAATTTGTAGATAGGGAAGACTAGTTTTATAACATAATTGTCCTTACAATCTTAAGAACAGTCTTTGTCTAAGATTTGCAATCTTAGGTGGTGCATTAAGTGGTGTAATAGGTAGTGTAACAAGTAATTTAATTGATGTAAATGAATAAAATTTCAAACTAATGCGCATTATTATAAGTAATTATCCATCCCAAATAATCTTGGTGAAGCGCTTGCCAAGTTTTCCCTGCCATTGTTATAATTGAAACATAATTATGGCTATTCAGCACCAGTTAAAGGCTGACATCACTTTAATAAATACAGAGAAATTAAACTATTTAAAAAGGACCCTTATCTCTCGGCCCATTATGGGTTACCTTCCATTGGCCATCTTTTTGAACCAACTTAAACACACCTGGTTTAGGGTCGTAAGCTGTGGAATATTTTATCCAAGCCACATCACCTTCCATTGCCTCATCGACGACCTTAAAATTGGATTCTGAGTTCTTATCCTCAGCAAACATTTCCTGAATACTTGAAAGATTGGCATAGCCTTCTGCAGTAGTATGATTTTTTAATGTTACTTTATCGCCGTGATAAAAGCTTTCAGCGACAACTTTAGCAGTTTCAGAAGGCGACATGTTCTTATTTCCTGAGCAGGAAATGAATAAAAGTACGAGTGAGCAAATGACGAAATTTTTCATAATATTATTAATTTGGGTTATTTATATACTTATGTGATACCTTCAATTTTAAATCTCTTTCCCCATTTTTCTCATTCAGCTCAACTACCAATCTACGGTCATTACCTATTGAAAATTTAGGCATTACATAAACTAACCTTGTAACTTTACCTTCTGCTATTCTTGATGGCACGTTGTATTTGAAACTTGGCTTTCGAAATAGTTTTTGCAACGATTTCTTTTTGCCTTTTTGTCGTGTTTCAACTGAAAGATTAAGAAAATTCAAATCGTAATCTAAGGTTGATTTATTCTCAATCTTGACAACAAAATATAATTCTTCTTTATCAAAAACAATATTCTCAACACTCAAAACGATACCTTGGTTACGTTTCTGTATCGTACCAATTCGTTGCTTTCTTTCAAGAAGATAAGACGAGAATTTAGTATAATAAAACGTTCTGTTATCAACTAAACTTTCAATTTCAGTTACTTCGGTAGTATCAACGATAACGGGTTTTTCGTTACCTATACTATTTGCTTTTGGCACGAAATAGTTCAGCTTTGTAAGCTGAGATTTATACTTTACAATATACGAAAAAATTGAGCCATTTCTGTTGATTACCAACAGATTGCTTTCCTTTCCTGGCTTTGCTTGTAGCAGGCCGAAGTACTGTTCTTTTTCTCTATTGTACGTAAATACGAAGTTATCTGAACCGGTTATGCCTTGACGTATCGGTTCCGGAAAAAACAACGCAACGTTTTTAGTATCATTTGCATAAATGGTATCGAGTATTATATGTGTTTGTCCTTTCGCGAAAGCGGAAACCAACACCGTCAATATTAAGATAAATGTTCTCATAATTTAGGTTTTAGAATTAGTTTGTAATTATTCAATACGGTTACTTTAACACTACGGTTATTTCGTCTAAAAACTTGAGTTATTCCACCAACTTGTGGTACAGTTGGGATATTGATATCGCCGATAACATCATCTAAAATTTCAGTAGTTACTTCCGCTCGAAAGTTATTTTCAACGTAAATACCTTCGCTACCATCTTGTAAATCGAAAGCTTTAAGTTTGGTAGGATGATGTTGTATGTTTTCAATCTCGATTAAAGCACGATTGGGCTGAAAGCTGATAAACCCAAAAACGGGGGTATTCTTAGGCATCAGCTTACCATTTATCATAGCATTCTTGGTAAGGCGCATTCGTAAACGCGTGTTTGCTTTTACAATCTGGTCGCCATCTACAACTACATAAATAGTTGCATCTGTATTGCCTATAATCGAAATTTCATTGGGTTTAGGCGAAGCGGCAAAGAACAGTTGATGTTCCAGCCCCAATTCTTTAGCCTCAATTTTTTTTTCTCGCCTTATTTCGGCAGAATCAATTTGCTGAGTATTGTTTTGAACAACTTTCTTTTGCCTAAGGTTTCGATACTTCTTTTCAGAGTATTGAATCTTACCAGCATCATAAATACTATCTACAATGCGTTCTTTTTCTCGTTCTGGAAGGTCTGGGTCATAATAGCCCAAGGAATCAATCAGCTTTTCATCATAGATGCTAGGTGCATTATTCTCTCGTACTTCCTTTAAATCGTTGATAGCATCTAGTTTGGAATTATACTCTTTTTGGTTTTCGTCCAAATCAGGTATCAAGGTCTGTTCAAGATTTTCATTTTTACTTTCATCATCACCCATAACCATTACAGAATAGGAAATAAGGAATATGAAAATAACAACCAATACGGCTGCAAATACTATTTTATTCTTTTCTACTTTCATAAGAATGAGTTTTTAAATGTCAATAATCGACTCAACTTTCATCAGTCAATTTTTTTAAGGTATTTTCAAAGTAATCTGTAATCAATAAGCCGTGTGGATTATTAGGAAAATTTCGGTCTACTGGAATTAAGTTTCCAGTAGAAACAAGTTCGTAGGTATCGATTATTGAACCTCTATTGATTTCAAAAATGGTAACAGTTCTGAAGACGTATATTCCGTTTTGTTCTTCGATTTGTGAATCTATGCTCAATACTTTCTGTACGAGTGAATATTGTAGAAGACGATTATAAACACCATCCGCTTTTTTCTGTCGATAAAGATTATCTACAGAGCTGTTACCAAGCCAAAGCGCCTTTTCTAGATTGCGTTCGTAATTACTGGCATCGATATTATAGAAGTAGTTGTGGAACAGGTCTAAATGGGCTAACGCTTCTACCTTGAAATTTTCTTTTTGGGTTACGAGCTTCAGGGGAATAATACTGCCATCAGTATTAATGGCAAAGGCACTATTAAGTGCTTCTTTATTAGTCTTAAATGCCATCCATAGTGAAAAGGTACTGGATAGCATTGCAAAAATGACAACTGCCAAAACGATAAATCTGTTCAACTTTAAGACGGCATATATATTTTTATAAGGTGTTTTCATTTTCATTGGAATTAACTGGTAAACAATCTGAGGGTAAACGATGTGGCGCGTTTGTATAATTTGAATTTTAGAAAAACTATGAAACCAACTGACCCAAGCTGAACTACAGGTGCAAAAAAGCCCTGGCCAACATCCGTCCCAAAAAGGTTCGTCCAGAAGTTCGTATTGATTTCAGTATAGAGCGCATTCACAAATACATTGACCAAAAAGAATGCTGGTACCAACATATAGACGGCAGCGTACAATTTGAAAAAAGTATAGGCAAGCGAACGGAACTTTTCAAAAACTGCCAGACTGATGACTAAAGGAAAAAAAGCTTGCATTATACCTAAAAGGAAGAAGCGTTCTGCGAGAAATAGTGGATAAATAAATAAATCTAAAATCCATAGTATAATGCCAATGATAAAAGCAAGTATTTTAAATCCATATAGAGGTGTGACCAAAGCTTCATATAATAATGTCATTGCATTTTTTGCAGCATCTATTAAGTTGACATCTTCTTCTATAGGGATATCCTGCATCTGCAAGGGTAGTAAGGCAGGTGCAGTACCACGATATTGGGCTTCTATAGAAACCAAAATACTATCAAAGAACCCAAGTACTTGGGTTGAAAAAATGACCAGAAGAACAATGGCAAAATTCTTTGCCAGTTCCCCTGGACTCAATCCCCAAGTATATCCGTCCTTGTCTGCAATGCCCTCATTATATTTTTTTAGGATATTGACCAGAAAAAACAGAACAGCAAGCGTTTTCATTCCGGCAATAGTGTATTGCGAGAAACTGCTGTTCTGTATCGTTTGGAATACCGTATCAATATATTCCAGCCCTATTCCTAAAATAATAGTTGCGGTCATTTTTAGTAATTGGTTTCGCGATTATTGATTTTATCCTGCATTTTTCTGAAGGAAATAATATCCTTGTAGCGTTTTGTCTTGGTAGTGATGTTAGCAACCATTTCTTTTGATTCTTGTTCTTTCTTTTTCAGAACTTCAGCACGTTCGGCATCGGACATCTTTAGATTATCGCTGGATAAGATTTCGCCCATAAAATCAACCGTGTCCAAAGAGTTTTGGACGATGGCATCAAATGATTCCGCAACCCGTGTAACTTCCTCTGGTTTGATGTAAGGCGAGTTTAAAATATCCTGCAAATCGTTTTGCATTACATTGATAAGGCGTTGATTGTTTTGCGCAATTTCCTGAACCGCTCTGAGCTGTTGTACCACACTCGATACTTTTTCGATACTTTCTTTTGCATCTTTCAAGAACTTCACGGACTTGATAAGTTGAGAGGTCTGTTTTGCAGATTCCACTAGAGACTTTACCAAGCTTACAAAGTTGGTATTGTCATAAACTGGCATTCCTTGGGCGGAAGCATTACAAGGTGCCAAAAAGGTAACTGAAAGGATTAATCCGAATAAAATTGTCTTGATTTTTGTTTTACTCATTGTAAAAAATTTGTTTTGGTATTCGTGAATCTTCGATTTCATAATATTATGTTTTAGATGTGAATTCTTTTATTGCCAATTCCATATCATTGGTCTTTTCATAAATGGCCATTATGACCTCGTTTTCTTGTCCATCAGTTAGATAAGCTGCATATACTTCTTTCGGAACTTCAAGGCGAAAAATGTTGCTTTCCTTGCCAATTTTGATAAACATCTCGGTGTACTTCCGTGGACCGGACAGATTGTTTTTGATGGACTTTAATTGATTCAAATCGTGGCTCGAAAGGTTGAGCCTTTTGACCAATTCGTCATAGCCTTTTTCGTTGTTTAGGCTATAAATGACCTGTGTATTTTCTAAGATGCTTGCCGATGTTGAATTGTTGGGAAGCTGATTTATGGATTGAAGAATAATACCGATAGCACCATTCTGTTTACGAATGGCTTGATAGTAGAATTCAACACTTTCCAGTACGTTGTCAAACTTCAATTGCTTTGCAAACTCATCGAAAAGGATAATACCTTTTTCAGCTCTGTTTTTCCAAATAGTTCTTTGGATGGCTGACTTGATAAGCTTTAGCATTACAGATAAGATTTCCTTATTGTCCTTTACTTCATCCAGTTCAAAAACAATCAATCGTTTGTCTTCAATTTTATAGGTCTGGTCTTCGCTTACTTCAAAAAGGAAACTATATAGACCATCGCCGACATACTCAGACATTACGTGCAAGAAACTTGTTACATTGAAGTAGTCGGGATGGATTTTTAAGGTGTCCAAAAGGTCTTTCTGATTCCTTTCTATAAAGCTGTAAAAACCATCCAACGAGTGATTTTCTGAAATGCTATCGTAATAATGGCGCAATATCTTTTTAATAGAAACTGATTGTGCTTTTGTAACCTTTAAATCTGAAGCGAAAAGCTCAAACAGGAAAACGGACAAGTCTTCCAAACGTTCAGGTGTTAGGTCATTAGTATCACTTATATAAAAAGGATTAATACCTAGGTTCTTTCCACTTTCGTAGCGAAGTACCGTGTATTTTTCAGGATAGAGCTTTGCGAACTTTGTATAGGAACCACCTAAATCAATGATGACCAAACGAACGCCACTTTCAAAATACTGGCGTAGAATGTTATTGGCCAAAAAGGATTTGCCTTCACCTGTTGGCGCAAAAATCGCAAAGTTTCTGGCTTTTATTCGTTTCTTCTTTTCATCCCAAACATCCTTTAAAACAGGAATGTTATGCTCACGGTCATTAAAGATGATTCCAGTGGCATCAGAATTGTAATTGGTGTTATTGATGAACAGGCATAAAGCGTGTTTTAAATCGGTTACATACAAATCGTTATTTGAAAAATTGGATGAAAAGCAACAATAACTGTTTAGTATATAATTCTTCCGTTCTTCGCCTCTAGGATAGTATGGAATGATGTCCAGTTCCTTGAACTCGGTCTTTATTTTTGAACCAATTCGGCTTAAATTTTCTGGGTTTTTATCCCAATAGACGATGTTTAAATGACCACGAATAATCCTTGCATTATCATCGGCATTAATTTGATCCAGTATGTGTTGAATTTTACCAAGTACCACCTTATTCTGTGAACCGAAGTTGGAACTTTTATTAAGTTCCTCAACTTTCTTATCCAGTAGCTTGCGCCACTTCTGTTTGTCATCCAGATAAAGGATTTGATTGACAATGTGGTTTTCGTTAAGCGTAAGCCCTAGACCATCAATAAACCCTTGATGAAACACAAAATCGTCAGAAGTGAATTTCTCATTGGTCTTGCTACTCTGTACACTTTCGCCAAAGCACAGTTCGCTATTGATGGCCAGGGCATCAAAATGGTTTTCG
>Ga0316204_10003855_pt1 | contig 28626 bp, 28 predicted proteins | sample 6monrhotite_MG_2_FD_205661 | JGI IMG/M metagenome (GOLD analysis project Ga0316204, IMG submission 205661) | Microbial mat bacterial communities from mineral coupon in-situ incubated in ocean water Damariscotta River, Maine, United States -... | ecosystem: Environmental > Aquatic > Marine >...
GGCATGAAGGTGAAACGCCGAAACACCCCCAGTTTGCGCGGCGCAGCAATTCGCCAGCCCGTTTCCTCGAACACCTCGCGGTGCAACGCACGCAGGGGGTGCTCACCAGGGTCAATCCCGCCGCCGGGCAGTTGTATCTCGAAATGTGGGTCGCCTTGATAGGTCAGCAACAGCTTCCCATCTAGCGGCAAAATCGCATAAACCCCGGCCCGGCGTTTATACCGCTGCCCTTTTTGCGGCACAGCGCCATACCGTCTGATCATAGCTTCCCCCTTGGACGCCGCCTTGCCCCACCTATATAGGCGCGGTATGCCACCCCTAGACTTGTTAGGAAAGACCATGACCACAGGCACCCAAATCGCCTGGGACGATACCGTCCTGCCGTTTCAACTTGATGCCTCCGACATCCGTGGCCGGGTGGCGCGGCTTGATGGCGTGCTCGAGCAGGTGCTCGAGCAGCACCATTATCCACCAATGATCGAAGGTCTGGTGGCAGAGATGGCTTTGCTGACCGCGCTGATCGGGCAAACGGTCAAACTGCGGTGGAAGCTCTCCTTGCAGATACGCGGCTCTGGCCCGGCGCGGTTGATTGCGACGGATTACTATGGCCCCACTGATGATGGGCAGCCAGCACGCATCCGGGCTTATGCATCCTATGATGCCGAAACGCTGGATGAGGGCGCTGATCCCTTCAGCCAGCTTGGCAACGGCTATTTTGCGATCCTGATTGATCAAGGCGAAGGGATGACCCCTTATCAGGGTATCACGCCCATCGCTGGCGGGTCACTGTCCGCCTGTGCAGAGACTTATTTTGCCCAGTCCGAACAATTGCCCACCCGCTTTCAGCTAACCTATGGCCGGTCGCAACTGCCGGGTGAAGGCACCCTCTGGCGTGCCGGAGGCGTGATGTTGCAGCATATGCCAAAGGCATCGCCGCATGTGACCGGTGAAGGTGGTTCGGGTGAGGAAGGCCTGCTGGACGCTGCCGATATCCTTGATGCGGGTGAAAGTGAAAACTGGAACCGCGCCAACATGTTGTTAGACACGGTAGATGAGCTCGAACTCATCGGTCCGACTGTGGCTCCAACAGACCTGCTTGTCCGCTTGTTCCATGAAGAACAGCCCCGCGTTTACGACGCGCAGGCAATCAAGTTCGGCTGTAGCTGTTCAGAGGATAAAGTTCGCCAGAGCCTGTCCATATATTCGGCCAAGGAAATTGGCACGATGGTCACCGACGCAGGCACCGTGACCGCAGACTGCCAGTTCTGTGGGTCGCATTATGTTCTCGAGCCCGACACGCTTGGGTTTGAGGCCAAGGGTGCCAGTGTCTGACCTGCGCAAAAATCTACAAGACGCGCTGGCCCGACCGGGCGGCGCGTCTTCTGATTTCGACCTGAACGCCGACGTGAAGATCCCCGTGCGTGAGTTGACCCCGGCAGCGGTGTTGCTGGGCATTCGGGCAGAAACAGAGACTGTTATTCTCACAAAACGCGCGGCAAGGCTCAAACATCACCCCGGCCAGATCGCGCTTCCCGGCGGCAAACAAGACCCGAGTGATCCCACACTTGCCGATGCGGCGCTGCGCGAGGCGCATGAGGAAATCGGGCTGCCTTCCAGGATCGTTGATGTGCTTGGTCACTTGCCGCCACACCAGACGGTGACGGGTTATCAGGTCACGCCGGTCCTGGCCTTGGTCGAAGGCGCTTATGACCCCGTGCCAGAGGAGGGCGAAGTCAGTGAAGTGTTTGAGGTGCCGCTGAGACACTTTCTGGACAGCAACAATTACCTGATCGAAGGGCGCCGCTGGCAAGGCCGCCGCAGGCACTACTATACCGTGCCTTTCGGCCCCTACTACATCTGGGGCGCAACCGCGCGCATCCTGCACGCCTTTGCAGAGCGGATGACATGACCCGGATTTCAGCACAATGGTTGCGAGACGATGCCTCGCAAAAGGTTTGCAGGTTGCTGACGGATGCAGGCCATCAAGTCTGGTTTGTAGGCGGCTGTGTGCGCAATGAATTGCTGGGCGAACCTGTCTCTGATCTCGATCTCTCTACCGATGCTGTGCCGCAAAGGGTCATGCAGCTGGCCAAAAGTAAGGGGCTCCACGCGATTCCGACCGGGATCGACCACGGTACAGTCACCTTGGTTGTTGATGACGTACCCTTTGAGATCACAACTTTTCGCCGTGACGTTGCCACCGATGGCAGGCGCGCCAGCGTCGCATATTCAGATAATATCACCGACGATGCATGCCGCCGCGATTTCACGATGAACGCGCTTTACGCCGCACCGGACGGCGAGGTGGCCGACCCATTGGGTGGGCTGCCCGATCTGTACGCTAAGCGTATTCGGTTCATTCAAGACGCCGACCGCCGGATCAAGGAAGACTACCTGCGTATCCTGCGGTTTTTCCGCTTTTATGCGTGGTATGGCGATGTCAGCGAAGGGCCAGATGCAGAAGGGCTTGCCGCTTGCGCCCAGAATATTGAGGGTTTGCACACCCTTTCAGTCGAACGTGTCACGGCCGAGATGCTCAAACTGCTGGCCGCACCTGATCCTGCCCCCGCATTGGCCGCGATGGCCGCGACCGGTGCCTTGGCGCAAGTCCTGCCGGGCGCGGATGATGGCAGCCTCGCCATATTGGTCCACCTTGAAGGGTCGTTGGGCGTTGCGGCTGATCCACTCCGGCGGTTAGCCGCGATCGGCGGCACACCGTCAGAGGCGTTGCGGCTGTCAAAGGCGCAGGCGGGTGACCTTGCCAATATCACTTCGGGGCTGTCAGCCATCGAGGCAGGCTATCGCCATGGCGCGCGCGTTGGGCGTGACGTGCTCTTGGTTCAATCCGCGTCATTGGGTCAGCCTGTTGATAGAGCAGCACTCGCGCCGATCAAGGACGCATCGCAGCAGGCCTTTCCTCTCAAGGCTGCCGATTTCATGCCTGCTCTCAGCGGTCCGGCCTTGGGCGCGGCCTTGAAAGAGGCAGAGGCACGTTGGATCAACTCCGGCTTTACCCTGACGAAAGCGGACCTGCTTGACTGAATTCCTGCCTCTCATCGGTTTTGTGTTCTTTGGTCTGTTTTCGCCCGGCCCAAACGTGATCCTGATCACCGCATCAGGTGCGCGGTTCGGGTTTCAACGTACGATCTCGCACATCATCGGGGTGGTCTTGGGCGTCGGAGTGATCGCAGCGGTCACTGGCATCGGCATCGGTGCGCTGCTCACCGCCCAACCGGCGCTGGGCCTCGCGCTCAGGATCATCGCGAGCGTTTGGATATTGTGGATGGCCTATAATCTGTGGCGCGCAGAACCGGCCAAGACAACCGAGACGGACAAGCCGTTCACGATTACCGAGGCGGTCCTTTTTCAATGGATCAACCCCAAAGTCTGGGCGGTTGCAATTAGCGCCACGGCCTATGTCGCGTCATTGCCGCCCATTCAGCAGGCAATCACCCTTGCGATTTCATTTTCAACGATCAACCTTGGCGTTTGCATCTTTTGGGCCGTCGCAGGCAGCGTGCTGTCTTATCTGCTGACCAACCCTGTTGCATGGCGCATCTTCATGCGCATCATGGCGCTGGCATTGGTTGGTTTCTCGGCCTTGCTTTTTCTCTGACCGAACATTTGTTATAGCCAGCACATAACCCCGAAAGGCAGACCCATGTTTCGTTGGTTCGAAGGTCTTGTCGATCCCTATGTACCATATCAGGAGAGCGACACGCCGCCCAAGCGGCTCTTTGCGTTTCTGCGTGAATATGCAGAGCCGTTCAAACGTGTGTTCTGGATCACCGGTGTCGCCTCTGTCGTGATCGCGATTATCGAGGTCTGGCTTGTCGCCTATCTGGGGCGTCTGGTTGACATACTTGCCGCGGGTGCCCCGGCTGAAATCTGGGCGCAGAACGGGACGGAGTTCGTCCTCGTGGCGATCTTTGTCCTCACTTTGCGCCCTGCGATCCATGTGGCGCAGGTCATGCTGCTCAACAACAGTATCCTGCCGAATTTTGGCACGCTGGTCCGGTGGCGGGCGCATAAACACGTTTTGCGCCAGTCAGTTGGATGGTTTGAGGATGACTTTGCCGGGCGGATAGCGAACCGGATCATGCAAACGCCCCCGGCAGCGGGGGAAGTGGTGTTTCAGCTTTTCGACGCGATCACTTTTGCGATTGCCTATCTGGTTGCCGCCACCATTTTGCTGGGTCAGGCCGATCTGCGTCTTTTGTTTCCGCTGATGCTGTGGATCGTGCCCTATCTGTGGTTGCTTCGCTGGGTTGTCTCGAGGATTGGCCCGGCGTCCGAGGCGGCGTCAAACGCGCGCAGCGCTGTCACGGGCCGTGTTGTCGACAGCTATACCAATATCCATGCGGTCAAGGTGTTCGCTCACCATGATCGCGAGATCAACTATGCCAAGGAAGCCATCGAAGAGGCGCGCCGCACCTTTCAGATAGAAATGCGCCTTTACACCGTCATGGACGCCGGCCTGATGATCCTGAATGGTGTCCTGATCGTGGGTGTCGTCGGCTGGGCGATCTGGCTGTGGATGCAAGGCGCCGCATCGGTAGGGCTGGTGGCCTTGGCGACCTCTCTTGCATTGCGATTGAACGCGATGTCGGGCTGGATCATGTGGGCGGTCACAAACTTTTTCCGCCAATTGGGCGTGGTGGCCGAAGGCATGAAAACCATCGCGCAGCCGATCACCCTGTTGGATCAGCCGAACGCAAAGCCACTGGTCGTTAAGGCAGGCGAGGTCAAGATCAGCCATCTTTCGCACCACTACGGCAAAGAGGCAGGGGGTCTGGACCGGATCGATCTGACAATCGCACCGGGCAAGAAGGTGGGGCTTGTCGGGCAATCGGGGGCCGGGAAAACCACGCTGGTGAAACTGTTCTTACGGTTCTACGACGCCGAATATGGCACGATTTCAATTGATGGGCAGGACATCAAATATGCCACCCAAGATAGCTTGCGCCGCGCCATTGGCATGGTCCAGCAGGACAGCGCCCTGTTGCACCGCTCTGTGCGGGACAACATCCTTTACGGCAACCCGGATGCGACCGAAGCAGAAATGAGGGAGGCGGCAATCAAGGCCGAGGCGCATGAATTTATCCTCGGGCTTGCAGATAGCGAGGGGAACACCGGGTATGACGCGCTTGTCGGTGAACGGGGCGTCAAGCTGTCGGGTGGGCAACGCCAGCGGATCAGCCTTGCGCGGGTGATCCTCAAGGACGCGCCAATTCTGGTGTTGGATGAGGCGACCAGCGCGCTGGATTCCGAGGTCGAATCCGCGATTCAACATGCGTTAGAGTCTTTTATGGTCGGAAAGACTGTCATCGCAATCGCGCACCGCCTGTCCACCTTGGCACATATGGACCACATCGCAGTGCTTGACGCTGGCCGCATTGTCGAGGAAGGAACCCATGAGGCGCTTTTGGCCCAAGACGGCCTTTATGCGCGCTATTGGAACCGACAGTCGGGTGGGTTCATCAACGTGAAAGATGCGGCGAAATAAATGCTGACAATCGAAAGTTTGACCCATCTCGGACTGGGGCGTGCCTCTGACGGGCAATCGCTGTTGCCGCGCGTTTTGCCCGGCGAAGAGGTGGACGTCGCGCAGGATGGCACGCTGCGGATCATCACGCCGTCAGCAGATCGGGTTGCGCCACCTTGTCGTCATTTCAAGTCCTGCGGAGGATGCGCGATGCAGCACGCCGCGGACGCCTTTGTCGCGAGCTGGAAGCAGGGTATCGTCGCCAAGGCGGTGCAAGCGCGTGGATTAGACACTGTTTTTCGCGAAATCGCGACGTCACCGGGACAGTCGCGCAGACGGGCCAAGCTGTCTGGAAGGCGGACCAAGAAGGGTGCGATGGTGGGGTTTCATACCCGCGCATCCGGCACGTTGGTGCAAGTGCCCGATTGCCAGTTGCTGACACCCGCCCTGATCGCCAGCTTTCCCGCGCTAGAGGCGCTGACCGTGCTGGCCTGTTCGCGCAAGGGCGAGATTGATCTGACGGTGACAGATGCGCCGCTTGGGCCGGATGTTCTGGTTGAGACAGATAAAGAGCTGACACCGCAACTGCGCGTGGAGCTTGCTGCGCTGGCGAACCAGCATGGTTTGTCGCGTCTGGCTTGGAACGATGAATCAGTTGTCACAATCAACCCACCGGTGCAGATTTTCGGCGGGACCGGCGTTGTTCCTCCGCCGGGCGCGTTTTTGCAAGCGACCAAACATGGTGAGGCGATCCTGCTCGCGGCGGTCGATGAGATCACCGCGCGCGCTGGTCGGATCGTCGATCTTTTCGCCGGATGCGGCACCTTCACGCTGCCACTGGCCAAACGGGCCGAGGTACATGCGGTTGAGGGCGAAGCCGCGATGCTAGACGCGCTTGACCGTGGGTGGCGCGAGGGGCACCAGTTGCGGCGCGTGACGACCGAAGCGCGCGACCTGTTCCGCCGCCCGCTGGAAGCAGACGAGCTGCGCCATTTTGATGCCGCCGTCATCGACCCGCCGCGCGCCGGGGCCGAGGCGCAGATTGAAATATTGGCGGCCTCTGACATTGGCACCATCGCAATGGTCTCCTGCAACCCTGTCACCTTTGCCCGCGACGCCAGCACCCTTGTCGATGCAGGCTTTGTGATGTCTTGGATACAGGTTGTGGATCAGTTTCGCTGGTCACCGCATGTCGAAGTTGTTGCACCTTTCACGCGGCGATGAATGTATTCGTGCGGCGCACCCTTCTTTGAAGCTGCGCTGTCGTGTAGCTTGTGGAAAACGGCGTATACCGCAACGACGGGCAGAGACATGATTTCACGACGTTCTATGATGGCGGGTTCGGCCGCTTTTGGGGTTTCGGCCTGTGCCGGGCAGCCGACAGAATATACCGGACCAGAAGTCACGCGCATTCAGATCTTCAAAGAGCGCCGCGAGTTGCAGCTCTTGAATAACCGGTCACTTCTCAAGTCGTATCGGATCAATCTGGGTTTTGCGCCTGTTGGCCATAAGACCCAGCAAGGTGATGGGCGGACGCCCGAGGGCGCCTATCGGATCGACCGACGCAACCCAAACAGCCGTTTCTATCTGTCGATCGGGATTTCATACCCGGACGCCAATGATCTAGCCTATGCGCGCGCCAATGGCCTTGACCCCGGGGGCGATATTTTCATTCACGGCACACCACAAAGGTGGGTTGGTCAGCCGGATTGGACGTGGGGCTGCATTGCCATAGCGAACAACGAGATGGATGAAGTCTATGCGATGGTGAACAACGGAACCTTGATCACCCTTTATGCTTAAAAGCTGAAGTCAGCCCGCTGTTGGCTGACATTGGGGTCGCTGCCCATGTTCAGTGTCCACCAGAGCTTTGCAGAGTCTTCCTGATACCAGGCAAAGCCCATGAAGCGCGCATCAGGGTCCAGAATGACAGCGCGGGTCTGATCCTCTGCCATCCATGCGGCAAGCGTCTGGGTTTCCGACTCGAATGATTCTGAAATGTTTTCACCCAACAGGCGCCCGGGAAAACCGGCACGGCGCGCGCGCGCGAGCGGGCTTGATCCATCTGACCCGAATAGCCACGGTCTGTTTTGAGCTGCCATATCGCGCGCGTGTGTCGCCGCGGCGGCATTCAGGCGCGCATCAAACGCAACAGGCGCTAATCCCGCGGTTTGGCGCAGCGCGTTGACGCTATCGAGCATACGAAACTGAACAGTGGCCTCGTCACCGGGTGCAATGACATAGGCGGACGGCAAAGGGAGCCCATCTGCGCCAAGCGGCCGGTTGCCGGTGGTTTCACAGGCCGCAAGACCAAATGCCGCTAACCCCATTAACAATTTGCGTCGCAACATGGCCTATCCGTTCTTCTTCCAGTCCTCATTTCTTAGCCGGATTGAAAGAACACTTCAAACCACATTCACGGACAATCCTGGTGGCAAGCAAAAAGGCGCATCCTGTGATGCGCCCCTGGCTTTGAGTGGTCAGGAAGATGCCTTCTTGAGGACCGGTGTTTATAAGAACCCTAACCGCCACCATTTCTTTCGGCGCCTGTCAGCGGCTTCGCGCTCTGCTTTGCGGGCTTCAAGCTCTGCAACGGTTTTTTGAATTGCGCGCTGCTCCTCAAGCGTTTCTTGGTTGAACTCTTCGACCCAACCCGACGGCTTTGCAGGTTTGGGCTCGGCCGAGGTAGGTTCAAGTGGCGCCTTTTCGGGGTCGCGTGGTTCGGAATTCAGGACATACTCGTTGGTTTCAGAGACCAGGCGGGTCAATGTCTTGTTCAGGTCAAAACGCGAGGCAAGCTTGAGTGGTTTCACCCGCTCACCTTCCTTGTTGATGATGTTCAGCCATTCAGTGGCAGATTGAATGCGTGCCTTCGGCAAGATCTGCATCGCTTTGTCGATCGCCCCCAGGAAAGCCTGATCATACTCCGGGAACCGTCCGACAAGCGGTTCGCACGGATCGGGATTGTGACCGGCGAACTCTGCCATGCGGGTTTGGCTGTTTGGCGGGGCAACACCGCTGACCAGGTGATAGAATGTCGCGCCCAGCGCATATAGATCGCTGCTTGGCCCCTGTTTGCCGCCGGCAAAATAGAACTCCTGCGGCGAATACCCATCCTTCACAATCAGCACCGCTGAAACCGCGCGGGTTTCACGGCTTGCTTCTTCGCGCGCCGCGCCAAAGTCGATCAGGAATGGGCTGCCCCATTTGTCCAACAGAATGTTATCTGGCGAAATATCGCGGTGCAGCAGATCATTCTGGTGTACAAGGTCGACCGCATCCAGAACCTTGATCAGAACTTCCTTGATCTGCGCAGGCGGTAGCGGATCATTCTCGTCATTTATGATGCTCAACAGATCGCGGCCATGGATCAGATCGAGGACCATATAAGCGGTTTGGTTATCCTCGAAAATCCTGTGCACACCGACGATGTTCGGGTGGCGCATCTTGGCGATGCTCCGCGCCTCGCGCATGAACATCTTTACGATGGTTTTGTACTTTTCCTTGTGTTGATCCGAGCGCACGAGGACATTGCGGCCCTCTCGCATGCAGAATACTTCGGGGTAGCATTCCTTGATGACAACATCCCGATCAAGGAAGTTGTCCTTCGCCAGATATGTGATGCCAAAACCACCGCTGCTGAGCGCGCTATGGATCGTAAACTGATCGCCCAGCAAAAGCGTACCATCAGGAAGCGCCTCGCTGCGTTCTTCCTGTGCTGCATCCTCTATTGGTTGCGTTGCCGCTGTCATTTTCATCACTCATCGTTCCAAATGCACGGAACGATCCAAACAAATTACCTTCACGTCGCGATATTTGACATGGAAATATGGTGTCTTTGCGGCAATCTTGCAAAAAAGTCATGGCGGCAGAGCCGGAAAATCCCTTGTTTTCTGACTGATAGCGGCATTTTCGTGGAAAATGGTAGTTAACGCGCGCGCCTGCGGGATATCTTGGCACGGCATAAAGGTTGCCGGCACTTAACTGGCGGGCGTGATTCTCGTGGTTTTCACCACGTTCCCGTCAGCATCACAGATGATCCGCACCCGCTGGCCTGCATACCAGAATGTCAGACGAATGCGGCCTGCGTCCTCGTCAATGCCTTCTTCGGACTGGCTGGTGATTTCGCCTGCGCGCATCTTTGCAGGCACGTCAGCGGGCGAAAGGCCCAGAAGCGGACCCAGATCCTGCGCGTCCACTGTCGCGCCAGCTTTGGTTAACGTCACTTTCATCACGCAGACTCGCTTGAGACGACAAAAGGCTGGTTCGTTATTGGTCGAGCCACCCCTTGAGGTTCTTTTCAATCATGCCTGTCAGGGCATCTATATGTGCGGGATCATCGTTCAGACAGGCGATATAGGTGAAATGCGCGCCACCTGCTTCCTCAAAGCTGTCTCTGATCTCTTCGTTGATCTCTTCCAGCGTTTCAATGCAATCGGCCGAGAATGCAGGCGCGCAGACCGCGATGCTTTTCACACCATCCTCTTTGGCCAGCCGCGCGACCTCTTCGACGGTATAGGGTTTGAGCCATTCCTCTGGCCCGAAACGCGACTGGAAGGTCGTCACAATCTGTGTGTCGTCCCAGCCCAGACGCTCCTTGAGCAGCCGCGTCGTTTTCTGGCACTGGCAGTGGTAAGGATCGCCCTCGCGCAGGTAGCGCTCTGGAACGCCGTGGTAGGAACAAACCAGTTTCTCGGGCTTTGTTTCCGCGTCCACATAGGCCCGCTCGACGGATTGCGCGAGCGCTTCGATATAGGCGGGGTCTTCGAAATAGGGCTCTACGATGCGCGCGACAGGTTGCCACTTTTCTTTCATAAGTGCGCGGAAAAATTCATCATTTGCGGTGGCTGAAGTCGCACCGGCGTACTGCGGATAAAGCGGGAAAAACAGGATCCTGGTGCATCCAGCGGCGACCATTTCAGCCACTTTGGATTTCGTGGATGGATTGCCGTAGCGCATACAGAAATCGACACGCACGTCGTCACCATACCGCGCAACCAGCTGCGCCTTGATCGCGGCCGTCTGCTTTTTGGTGATCGTCATGAGCGGGCTTTCGTTGTCCGTCTCATTCCAGATCGACCTATAGGCCGCACCAGATGAAAACGGGCGCTTGGACAGGATTACAAGCTGCAAGAGCGGCTGCCAGATCCAGGCGGAATAGTCGATGACGCGCTTGTCAGAAAGAAATTCGTTCAGGTATCGCCGCATCGACCAATAGTCCGTCGCATCAGGCGTTCCGAGATTCGCGACCAGAACGCCAACACGCGCCGGTTTCACCGCCGGGTGATCGGGCTGCGCATGCAACGGGCATATGGCGGCGCGTTCTTCGCCTTGGGTTTGTGCATCAGGCATTTTCATGGCCTCTTAGGTAGCGTCATTCGCGTGGTACTTAAATGGGATACGCAGGACGTCAATCATTGGACCCTTTTAGAGGCGTTTCCGCGGTGCCCAAGGCATCGGCCAGCCGGGTTGCGGCACTGCCGGGGCGCAGGGGCTGGGGCTGGCTGTCGGCGGGCGCCCAGCCGGTGAGTGTGATCACCTCAAAGGTGGCATCAACGCGGTTTTCGGCATTGCGAAAGTTGTCGGCGTAAATAGAGGCCGCTTCGGTCAGCACATTGCGACGGGTTGCGTGTCTGATCCGCTGGGAAAGCGCGTTGTTTTCACCCATGTTGCGCAGATCATGCATCAAGTGAAACGCATTGGCATAGCTGGCGGTCAGCGGCGTGCTGTCAGCGACAGGCAAGGCAAGACCAGCGCGCTGCAAGAGCCCGCCCAGATCGCGGATTTCACCCATTGGTGCGATCCGGGGGGACAGGCCACCTGCAACGGCGGCTTCTGCTTCGGCCAGTGAGGCGCGGAGTTCATGCAGGGTTTGACCGCCAAGAAAGGCACAAAGCAATAACCCGTCAGGTCTCAGCGCATGGCGCGCCTGAACAAGCTGCCCCACCGGGTCATTTGCCCAGTGCAGGCACATGGTGTGCAATATCAGGTCGTGGTCCTGCGGTTTCAGGTTAAGCGTCTCGTCATCCGCGACGATTGTGGCGTCCGGATAACGCTTGGTCCAGAAATCGGGGAAACCCGTCACGATCGCGACCGATGTAAAGGTTCTGTTAACCTCGTTCAGTCTCTCTTGCAGTTCATCGGCGGCGTGTTCTTGCAGGAACAATGCGTCAGGCAGGGCGCGGGCGCGGTTGCGCGCAAGGGCCGTGCGGTCGGTGATCTGGGGCATATCCATGCCGACCATTTAGGGTGTATTCATGCGGTTGCAAAGCGTCATTCGGGCAATTTATCCACCACAGTGCGTGGCTTGCGATGCCCAGACCGAGGACGACTTTGGGCTTTGCGCCGCCTGTTGGCGAGACACGCAATTCATTGGTGGGTTGGTTTGCGACACCTGCGGAACACCATTGCCCGGCGAAGATCACGGAGAACTCGTGCAATGCGATGACTGCATGACCATCGCCCGGCCTTGGAGCCGCGGTCGGGCGGTGCTGGTCTATACTGGCGTTGGCAGGCGGTTGGTGCTGGGTCTGAAACACGGGGACCGGACTGATCTGGCGCGACCAGTGGCGCGTTGGATGGCGCAAAAAATCGCAGATTGGCCTGTGTTAGACACTGTTATAGCGCCTGTCCCGCTGCACTGGGTGCGCGTTGCAAGGCGGCGCTACAACCAGTCCGCACTGCTGGCGCAGGAGATGGGCAAATTGATGAAAACGCCCGTCTGCACCGATGCCCTGCTGCGCCCCAAAAGGACAAATGCGCTGGTCGGACACAGCCGTGATGCCCGGTTTGCGGAATTGTCGGGTGCGATTGTGCCAAACCCCAAACGGGTGGACCAGATAGCCGGCAAAGCGGTCATTCTGATTGATGATGTCATGACTTCGGGCGCCACCCTTGCAGCCAGCGCCGAGGCCGCGAAAGCCGCTGGTGCCACAAATGTGTCGATTGTGACACTGGCAAGAGTGGTAAAAGATGTCTAGATCAGGGTCTAAGCCGATCCTGGGACCGTATTCATGGCAACTGTCGAGATCTATATCAAGCCAACCTGTGGATTTTGCCACATGGCCAAGCGCCTGCTGAATTCCAAGGGGATCAGCTTTGCCGAGGTCGATATTTCTGCGCAGCCGCAACGCCGTGCTGAGATGATCCAGCGCGCCAACGGGCGCAGCACTGTTCCCCAAATCTTTGTTGATGGCACCCTAGTGGGTGGCTGTGACGATCTGTTTGCATTGGAGCGCGGCGGCAAACTGGATGCGCTGCTGGCCGCATGAAGGCGGCGCTGGTCCAACTGAACGCAAGCGACGATCCGACCGCCAATCTTGCGCAGACCACCGAATTGATTGCGCAGGCGGCAAGGCAGGGTGCGGGGTTTGTACTGACGCCCGAGGTGACCAACTGCGTGTCGCAAGACCGCGCGCATCAAATGCAGGTCTTGCAGCATGAGGCGGATGACATCACGCTGGCGGGCCTGCGCGAGGCGGCGGTCCGCAATGCTGTCTGGCTGTCAATCGGGTCTTTGGCGCTGAAAACCGATGATCCGGATGGGCGTTTTGCCAACCGGTCATTCCTGATTGATCCTGCCGGGCAGATCGTCGGGCGTTACGACAAGATACATATGTTCGATGTGTCCGTCTCTGCGACCGAGACCTATCGCGAATCTGCCGGGTACCGGCCCGGCGCGCGCGCCGTGGTCGCGGACACATCCTTTGCAAAGATCGGGATGAGCATCTGCTATGATATCCGGTTTGCCTACCTTTACCGTGCTTTGGCGCAAGCTGGTGCCGAAGTGCTCTTGGCGCCCTCTGCCTTTTCTGCGGTAACCGGTGCGGCACATTGGGAAACGCTGTTGCGCGCCCGGGCAATCGAAACGGGGTCTTATGTGCTGGCCGCAGCTCAAACAGGGACGCATCAGGCCCAGGCTGGCAAGCCGCGACAAACCTATGGGCACAGCATGGCGATATCGCCCTGGGGCGAAGTTCTGGCCGATCTTGGCAGGGACCCCGGCATCGCGCTGGTTGATCTTGACCTCGGGTCAGTGGCACAAAGCCGCAAACGTATCGCGGCGCTCAGTCACGATCGCCCTTTTAAAGGTCCCTGATGTCTGACGTTGCAAACAATCTGGCCGTATCGCTGTTCAGCGAAATCCTTGCCGTCGATCAACTGGCCCGCGGCAGTGTCGCGCGCGTTCTGCCAAAGGGGATGGAGCTGTCACATTTTTCGGTGCTGAACCATCTGGCCCACGCCGGGGCCGAACGTTCGCCTGCGCAACTGGCCAAGACCTTTCATCTGACCCGCGGCGCGATGACGAATACGCTGCACAAGCTGGAATGGGCGGGCTGGGTGCATGTGCGACCCGACTGGGATGATGCAAGGCGCAAAATGGTTGCGATCAGCCCTTCCGGGCAGGCCGCCCGCGACGCGGCATTGGCGGCGATTGCCCCTGTGATAGCCGATGTCGTGAGTAAAGTTGGTGAGGAAAAGGTGCGCGCGGTCCTGCCCGTCCTGCGCGAAATGCGCCTGAAACTGAGCAAGGTTGACTGACGGGGCGTCAGATCTGTCAGGCAGGTTTGGTCGCTGCCGTCACATAGTTCACCGAAAGGTCGCGATCAGAGATAGACCAGGTGAACCGTGCAAGGTTAAATACGAACCCCTTGCGGTCCACGGGCGTCATGCCTGCCTTCTCGATCAGGTCAAACAGTTCGTCAGGGGTGATGAACTTGTTCCATTCATGGGTGCCTTTGGGCAGCCAGCGCAATATATATTCCGCGCCCAGTATCGCCATCGCAAAGCTTTTGGGATTGCGGTTGATGGTTGAACAGATGTGGATGCCACCGGGCTTCAAAAGCTGCTGGCAGGCGGTCAGAAACCCAAGCGGATCGGCGACATGTTCGACAACTTCCATGTTGAGAACCGCGTCGAATTGCGCACCCGCCTCTGCCATCGCCTCTGCGGTCGTGTGGCGATAATCGATGTCGAGCCCCGACTGTTCGGCATGGATTTTCGCGACCGGTATGTTGCCTTCTGCTGCATCCGCCCCAATGACAGTTGCCCCAAGCCGCGCCATGGGTTCACAAAGCAACCCGCCACCGCAGCCGATATCAAGAATGCGAAGGCCCTTGAACGGTTCGGGCTGGCCCAGATCGCGCCCAAATTCTGCGGCAAGCTGACCCGTGATATAATCCAGTCGCACCGGGTTCATCATATGCAGCGGTTTGAACTTGCCATTCAGATCCCACCACTCAGCCGCCATCGCTTCGAACTTGGCAATCTCAGAGGAGTCTACTGTGTTTGTTGCCGACATTTTCATCGCTCCGCGTCATGGTCACTACGTTCTACACGCGATATAGGATGGTTATGGACAAAGTCGTAGGACAAAAGCGCCAGAGCGCACATCTTTACCAGCCGATTGAACCATTTGATCAGCGGATGTTGGAAGTGGGCGACGGGCACCACATTTACATGGAGCAATGCGGCAACCCTGATGGTGTGCCTGTTGTCGTCCTGCATGGTGGTCCCGGTGGCGGATGCAGTCCCGCGATGCGCCGCTATTTTGATCCTAACGTCTTTCGTATCATCCTGTTTGACCAGCGTGGCTGCGGGCGGTCGCGCCCTCATGCCAGTGTTGACGCCAATACGACGTGGCATCTTGTTGCCGATATCGAGTTGATCCGCGAAACGCTGAGCATTGATCGCTGGATCGTCTTTGGCGGCTCGTGGGGCGCGACGCTGGCATTGATTTATGCGCAGGCCCACCCGGATCGCGCGGCGGCGCTGACCCTGCGGGGTGTCTTTTTGATGACCCAGCCAGAGCTGGATTGGTTTTATGGCGGTGGTGCCGGAAAATTCTGGCCTGACCTTTGGGAGCGCTTTGCCGCGATGATCCCGCCCGATGAGCGTGACGACTATATTGCCGCATACCACCGTCGCCTGTTCTCGGATGATCGTGCAATGGAAGTGCGTTTTGCCCGTGCGTGGGCATCATGGGAAAATGCGCTGGCCTCGATAGACAGTGATGGCGCAACCGGCGAAAGCCCTGCGGATCATGCCCGTGCCTTTGCGCGGCTTGAGAACCATTATTTCCATCATGGTGGGTTTCTGAGCGAAGATCAGCAGATCCTGCATCCCGACCAGATGGCGCGGATTGCTGACGTACCCGGTGTGATCGTGCAAGGCCGATATGACATGATTTGCCCGCCCGTATCTGCGCATAGGTTGTCGCAAAACTGGCCTAAATCACGGCTGACGTTCATTGGACGCGCCGGGCACGCGCTATCGGAGCCGGGGATCAGCGCTGAGCTTGTGCGAACCATGGACATGATGGGCGCGCAGCGCGCCGCCTTGGGCCTTTAGGGTTTACAGATGAAAATATACCGCTAAGCTTTCATGCAGGCTACGGGGAAAACTTGAGTTTTGGGCAATGTCCTAACGATTATTCTACAGAGACTTGCGCTTGGCCTTCTCACATTGTTGATTGTGTCGATCGTGATTTTTATCGCGGTGAACCTGCTGCCCGGTGATTTTGCGCAGTCCATCCTTGGACAGGGTGCGACGCCAGAGGCGGTGGCCTCGATCCGCAGGGACCTTGGGCTCGATCAATCGCTTGTGACGCGGTACTTTCAGTGGCTGAGCGGCATTTTGCGCGGTGATCTGGGCACCAGCTTTGCGCAAGCCAACTTTGCCAGCTTCACCGGCACAGATTCTGGCGCGACAACCGTTGCCCAGCAGATTGCACCGCGATTTGCCAATACGATGTTTCTGGCAATGATCACCGCCGCGATTGCTGTGCCGTTTGCGATTTTCCTTGGAATTCTGGCCGCGCTTTACCGCAATACTGTGTTTGATCGGGCGACCAACATTTTCACCCTGTCATCAATTTCCAGCCCGGAATTTTTTCTGGCCTATATCCTGATCCTGTTCCTTGCCGTTCTGAACCCGATCTTCCCTTCCTTGTCCAATATCTTTGACGGGATGCCATTCAGCGAACGAGTTGAGAAATCCATGCTGCCGGCGCTGACGCTGACCTTGGTGGTGACCGCCCATATGATGCGGATGACCCGTGCTGCCATCATCAACCTGCTGGCATCGCCCTATATCGAAATGGCCCGCCTGAAGGGTCTTTCACCCATGCGCGTGATCGTTAGACATGCGCTGCCCAATGCGCTGGCCCCGATCATCAACGTGATTGCGCTGAACCTTGCGTATCTGATCACAGGTGTCGTCGTGGTCGAGGTGGTGTTCGTTTATCCCGGCATCGGCCAGCTGTTTGTCGATAGCGTAAAAATCCGCGACATCCCCGTGGTGCAGGCCTGTGCGCTTATCTTTGCGGCGGCCTTTATCCTGCTCAACCTGACAGCAGACATCATGTCGATCCTGTCCAATCCGCGTCTGAGGCACCCTAAATGATTGTTTGGCTTGTCATCGCGCTGGTGGGTCTGGCCGCCCTGGCCTGGGGTTTCCGATATGCGGGTCAGGCGGCAACGGGCAATGCCCCAAAATTTCGCGACATGTCTTATGGTGTCGCCTATGGCTATGTTTTGGGCGTGGCCGTGCTGGCCTGGCTGGCTTGGGCCTATGTGCAGGGCCGCAGCGACGATCAGGCGATTGCCAACAAGTTCTTTTTCCTGCGCATCGCGATTGAAGGCTTTATCATCTTTGCCGTCGCGGCATGGCTGTTCCGCTTGCTGGGCCAAAATGTCGGCACGAGTTGGAGCCGCAAGATGTTCCGCTCTATGCCGTTGACCGCCTCGTTTGGCATCATGACTGTTCTCATCTACGCGATCTTTGCGATTTTCGCGGGCATCATCGCCCCCTATGGACAAGAACAGATCATTCCCGGCGTTGCCGCCAATATCATTCCCGGAGGTGACCCCGCGTTGGGCGGCAACCCTGATTTTCCACTGGGCACCGATCAGATTGGCCGCGATATCCTGAGCCGTCTGATCTATGGTGCGCAGAACACGGTTGGTATCGCATTCGCGACCACCGTGCTGGCCTTTCTTCTTGGCGGCACTTTGGGGTTTCTGGCGGCCACGCTGGGCGGTTGGCTCGATCAACTGTTGTCGCGGGCGGTGGATGTGCTGATGGCCATCCCATCGCTGATCTTCGCATTGCTGCTGATGACGATCGCCCAGATCTGGGCGCCGCAACTGGGAATACCCCTGACGGTTTTCATGGTTCTGATCATCGCGGTCATCGACAGCACGCGGGTTTATCGTCTGGCGCGTGCGGTCGGGCAGAATATCGTGGTGATGGATTACATCGAAGCGGCCAAGCTGCGTGGTGAGGGGCTGGGATATCTTGTCTTCAAGGAAATCTTGCCTAACGCTACCGCACCCTTGCTTGCTGAATTCGGCCTGCGGTTCTGCTTTGTTTTCCTGACAATCGCCGCCTTGTCGTTTCTTGGTGTCGGCATTCAGCCGCCGCTGGCAGACTGGGGCACGATGGTGCGGGATTTGAGCGGCTTTGTGAATTTTGCGCAATTCGCGCCGATGGCGGCGACGGCCCCGCTTTTGGCGGCTGGCGCGATTGCTTTGCTGACCATTGCGGTGAACTTCGTGGTTGATTGGATGCTGCACAAATCATCGGGGTTGAAGGAATGACCGAACAACCACTCGTCAAAATGCGCGATATCTGGCTTGAAGGCCGGAGTGACGAGACCTGGAACCCGATCATCAACGGCGTCGATCTCACACTTGCCAAGGGCGAAGTTCTTGGGCTGATCGGTGAATCCGGGGCCGGGAAATCCACGCTTGGTCTGGCCGCGATGGGCTATACCCGTGATGGGGTGCGGATCAGCAAAGGCTCAGTGGAATTTGACGGGATCGACCTGCTCACGGCCTCTGCCTCGGTCAAACGAGACCTTTTGGGCAAGCGGATCGCCTATGTGGCACAATCTGCCGCCGCCAGCTTTAACCCCGCCCACAAGCTGATGGATCAGCACGTCGAAGGACCGGTCCAGCATGGCGTGATGGGGCGCAGCGACAGTGAAGCGGATGGGATAGAGCTTTATCGCAAGCTGCGTCTGCCCAACCCCGAGGAAATCGGCTTTCGCTATCCACATCAGGTGTCCGGCGGGCAATTGCAGCGGGCGATGACTGCGATGGCGATGTCCTGCCGGCCTGATCTCATTATCTTTGATGAACCGACGACGGCGCTGGATGTGACCACGCAGATCGAGGTTCTCGCGTCGATCCGTGATATTGTCGAGCAATTCGATACCGCCGCAATCTATATCACCCACGATCTGGCCGTCGTTGCGCAAATGGCTGACCGTATCAAAGTGCTGCTGAAAGGCGACGAGGTTGAAACCGCTGACACCCGCACGATGCTGGCGACGCCAACACAGGAATACACCAAGTCGCTTTGGGCCGTGCGCAGTTTCGAGCGCCCGCAAAAGCCGGCGGTGCAATCCGGTGCTGTGCCAGTGGTCAGCGTGCAGAACGTCGACGCGGCCTATGGCACCGTTCCTGTGTTGCATGATGTCAGCTTTGACATGCACGAGGGGCGGACCGTTGCAGTTGTGGGCGAAAGCGGATCTGGGAAATCCACCACGGCGCGCTGCATTACCGGGCTTTTGCCGCCCAAGGCGGGGCAGATCATGCTGGATGGTGAGCCGTTGCCCGCCGACTATCGCAAGCGCAGCAAAGATCAGCTGCGTCAGGTGCAGATGATTTATCAGATGGCCGACACGGCGCTCAACCCGCGCATGTCAATCGGCCAGATCATTGCGCGTCCGGTGCAGTTTTATCTGGGGCTGACCGGTGCCGAGAAGCGCAAGCGTGTCGATGCTCTGCTTGAGCAGATCGAACTGGAGCCTTCACAATACTATCATCGCCTGCCATCCGAGCTGTCCGGTGGTCAAAAACAACGCATTGGTATTGCGCGGGCTTTGGCCGCTGAGCCAAAGTTCATCATTTGTGATGAGGTCACCTCGGCGCTGGACCAATTGGTCGCCGAAGGAATTCTGCGACTATTGGCGCGGTTGCAGGATGACCTGTCGCTTACCTATATGTTCATTACCCATGATCTCGCGACGGTTCGGGCCATCGCAGATGAGGTTGTGGTCATGAAGGACGGTCGTGTGGTTGAACAAGGATCAAAGACAGATATGTTTACGCCGCCGCATCACGCCTATACCGACCTTTTGCTGTCCTCGGTTCCTGAAATGGACCCCGACTGGCTGACAAATCTGCTGGCTGAACGCGGAGTTGATAACATCGGCGATGCAGCAGTTGATAAGATGTAAAACGAATCGGTCACGCAAGTGACGACGCAATCGGGCGGCTCGCGCCTGAACAAATAACTAGGGAGAACGAAAATATGCATGGAATTAGTAGACGCGGTCTGTTGAAAACAGGTGTCGCCGCAGGTGTGCTGAGCCTTTCAGGGATGCCACTGCGCGCACAGACACGTGGAGGCAAGCTGACAGCGGGTCTTTCAGGTGCGAACACATCCGACAGTTGGGATGGCCGGACGCATTCGGACCTGTACATGATTGCTTCGGCACAAGGGTCGGTGTTTGACAGCCTGACTGAAGTGGGTGCTGACGGCCTGCTGAAGGGTGAATTGGCGGAAAGCTGGGAAGCATCCGCAGATGCCAAAACCTGGACATTCAACCTGCGGCAGGGTGTGACCTTCCACAACGGCAAATCCTTTGGCGCTGACGATGTGATCGAGTCGCTGCAACTGCACGTCGCTGAAGGCGCAAAATCCGCAGCCCAGCCAATTGTCGCTGCCATCAGTGAGATGAAGAAGATGTCCGACAGCCAGGTTCAGTTTACGCTGGAGGCGGGCAACGCAGACTTCCCATATCTGATGTCAGATTATCACCTGCTGATGTATCCCGCAGGCCAGATCGAAGAAGCGATCGCCAACGGTATCGGCACTGGCCTTTATCAGGTGCAGTCCTTCGATCCGGGCGTGCGCCTGGTCGCGACACGCTATCCAGATCACTACAAGGGCGACAGCGCCGGCTTCTTTGATGAGATCGAGTATATCGCCATCAACGACAACACAGCCCGCATGAACGCGCTGATGACCGGGCAGGTGGATGCGATCAACCGGATCGACATTAAGACCGAAGCCCTGCTGCGCGCCAACCCGGCGCTGCGTATTCAGGAAGTGACGGGCAACCAGCACTACACCTTCGCAATGCTGACCGACAACGCGCCGCTGAACGACGTAAACGTCCGCCGGGCGCTCAAGTACGGCATCAACCGTCAGGAGATGGTCGACAAGATCCTGCTGGGTTACGGTAAAGTCGGTAACGACACGCCAATCGGGCCTGCGAACCAGTTCTATCATTCCGAAATGGAACAGCTGGAGTATGATCCCGACAAGTCAAAGTTCTACCTCCAGCAGGCGGGCATGGACAGCCTGAACATCGACCTCAGCGCATCCAATGCAGCTTTTGAAGGCGCTGTTGATGCGGCACAGCTGTTCCAGGCCTCTGCCTCAGCCGGTGGTATTAACCTGAACGTGATCCAGGAACCTTCTGACGGGTACTGGTCCAACGTCTGGCTGAAGAAGAGCTTCTCTGCCGTGTACTGGTCTGGACGCGCGACCGAGGACTGGATGTTCTCAACCGCCTACGAGGCCGGTGTGCCGTGGAACGACAGCCAATGGGATGCAGGCGACAGCGCCCGCTTCCAGGAATTGCTGTTGATGGCCCGTGCCGAGCTGGATAGCGACAAGCGCCGCGCGCAGTACTTCGAGATGCAGCAGATTCTGCGTGACGATGGCGGTGTTCTGGTGCCGATGTTTGCCAACTATGTGCAAGCCGTGAACAACCGGATCTCGTCGCCTGACACAGTGGGCAACCTCTGGCAGATGGACAACGCACGCATGGCTGAACGGTGGTCTGTGGCGTAAGCGACGGATGGACTGAGAAACGCAAACGCCCCGCCGAAAGGTGGGGCGTTTTCGTTCGAAACCGAGAATGGACGAATAAATGCCCGATGATGCAAAGTTTGAAGAACGTGAAAACGGTCCACTTGTCGTGTCTGGTGTGTCGTCGATGCGCGGCGCCAAGGGACCGATAGAGGTCAAGCCTGTCATGGCACTTTGCAGATGCGGCGGGTCGAAGAACAAACCGTTTTGCGACGGCTCTCATAAAAGCAACAGCTTCGAAAGCCGCGGCGGCACGCCAGCAGGCCGCGACCGGTTGATTGCCTACGCAGGCAAGGAAGCCACGATAAACTATAATCCATTGCTCTGCTCGCATGCAGCAGAATGCGGACGTATTGCGAGCGATATCTTCAACCCTGCCCAGAAACCTTGGGTACAACCCGACAACGGCACCATGGCGGATTTGGAGGCGGTCGTAACAGCCTGCCCGTCGGGTGCCCTGTCATTTGCAGCGGCTGAGGACGTTGCTCACCGCGTTGACCCCCAGCGCGCGCAAATCGTGGTTGAAAGAAACGGCCCTTATTGGGTGCGTGATATCCCTCCTCCGACTCCTGAGCGTGCCAAGGGGGCCGCTGATCGCAAGTATGTTCTTTGCCGCTGTGGTTTGTCTGGCAATAAACCCTACTGCGATGGTTCACACCGCGACGCGAAGTGGCGTGATACTGCGGACGAATAGCCGGATCCTGCTTAGTTGATTGCAGCCCTTGCAGTTACGATCAACAGAGCGTATATCGTCCTCAACAGCGGCGTCTGGCTTCCACCCCCAGACACCACCGAATTCAACAACGGGCCGCGCGCCCGTTTTTTTGTGTCCGAACATATGTCGGAAAATATGATGAACGATCTGATCGCCAAAGCGGCCATTGACCGCCGCATCGCTGAAATCATCACCCCTGTCGTCGAGGACATGGGGTTCGAAGTTGTGCGCGTCCGTCTGATGACCGGCAAGGAAAGCATCCTGCAAATCATGGTGCAGCGTCCTGATGGCCAGATCGAGGTCGATGAATGCGGGCAGGTCTCGACCGCGTTGAGTGCGGTGCTGGATGTCGAGGACCCGATCGTTGATGTCTATAATCTTGAGGTATCCAGCCCCGGCATTGACCGTCCGCTGACCAGGATGAAGGATTTCGATCAGTGGGAAGGCTTTGAAGCCAAGATCGAAACTGACGAACTGATTGATGGCCGCCGTCGTTTCAAAGGCCAGCTGGCTGGCACTGAGGGTGATGAGGTCTTGATCACGATTGCCGAGGGCACCATTGGCCTTAAGTTTGAATGGCTGTCTGACGCCAAGCTGGTGCTGACAGATGAGCTGATCCGCGACGTGCTGCGCGGGCGTAAAGATGCGGGTCAGATTGATGAGGCCCAGTTTGATGAAATCGAAACCATCATTCACGGTGATGAAATTGCGCCCCTCAGGGGCGACACTGAGGAGAACACTTAAAGATGGCATATACATCCGCCAACCAGTTGGAGCTTTTGCAAACCGCAGAGGCCGTGGCCCGCGAAAAGAACATCGAGCCCGGGCTTGTTGTAGAGGCGATGGAAGAATCACTCGCGCGGGCGGCAAAGTCTCGCTATGGCGCTGAGATGGACATCCGCGTGTCTATCGACCGCAAGACTGGCCGGGCCACGTTCACCCGCGTGCGCACGGTGGTCGAAGAAGAAGAGCTTGAGAATTACCAGGCGGAATTCACCGTTGAGCAGGCCAGGGAATACATGGACGACCCAGAGGTCGGCCAGCAATTCATCGAAGAGGTCCCCCCGGTCGAGCTGGGCCGGATTGCGGCGCAGTCTGCCAAGCAGGTGATCTTGCAAAAGGTCCGCGAAGCAGAGCGTGACAAGCAGTACGAAGAATTCAAGGATCGCGCGGGCACAATCATCAACGCGCTGGTCAAGCGCGAGGAATACGGCAACGTCATCGTCGATGTAGGCGCCGGTGAGGCCGTCCTGCGGCGCAATGAAAAGATTGGTCGCGAGGCGTATCGCCCCAATGATCGCATCCGGTGCTACATCAAGGAAGTGCGCCGCGAGCAACGTGGCCCGCAGATTTTCCTGAGCCGCACGGCACCCGAGTTCATGGCCGAGCTGTTCAAGATGGAAGTGCCGGAAATTTACGAAGGCATCATCGAGATCAAAGCCGTGGCGCGTGACCCCGGCAGCCGCGCGAAAATCGCCGTGATCTCTTATGATGGCTCTATTGATCCTGTTGGCGCCTGTGTTGGTATGCGTGGTTCGCGCGTGCAGGCCGTTGTGAACGAATTGCAGGGCGAGAAGATCGACATCATCCCATGGAACGAAGATATGCCGACATTCCTTGTGAATGCGTTGCAACCGGCCGAGGTCTCCAAGGTGGTTCTGGACGAAGAAGCCGGCAAGATCGAAGTCGTCGTCCCCGAAGAGCAACTGTCGCTGGCCATTGGCCGCCGCGGTCAGAACGTGCGCCTGGCGTCACAGCTAACCGGCCTCGATATCGACATCATGACCGAGGAAGAAGAGAGCAAGCGTCGTCAGGCCGAATTCGAGCTGCGCACGAAATTGTTCATGGATACCCTTGATCTGGACGAGTTCTTTGCCCAACTCTTGGTATCAGAAGGGTTCACCACCCTTGAGGAAGTCGCTTACGTCGAGCTTGACGAACTGCTTGTTATCGAAGGCGTTGACGATGATACCGCCGGTGAATTGCAGGCCCGTGCACGGGATTATCTGGAAGCCGAAGCCAAAAAGGCGATGGAAGCTGCCCGTGCGCTGGGTGTCGAAGACAGCCTTGCCAACTTTGAAGGCCTGACACCGGTCATGCTTGAGGCGCTGGGCAAGGATGGCGTGAAAACGCTGGAAGACTTTGCCACCTGCGCCGACTGGGAATTGGCTGGCGGCTGGACCACAGTGGATGGCGAACGAGTGAAAGACGACGGCGTGTTGGAACCATTCGATGTGTCGCTGGAAGAAGCGCAAGTCATGGTGATGACCGCCCGCGTGATGCTGGGCTGGGTGGACCCTGATGAGCTTGTTGCCAATGCAGAGGCTGAAGAAGAAGAGCTACCAGCGGAGGAGGAGGCCTGATCGCAGGCCTCTGAAGGGATCCGCAGATGGCGCGAGGTGGCCATAACAAGGAACGCGACGATGCTGAACGTAAGTGCATCGTCACGGGCGAAGTGCAGCCAAAGGCTGGGCTGATCCGCTTTGTTGTGGGGCCGGAAGGTCAGGTTGTGCCTGACATTTTGGGCAAGCTGCCGGGCCGGGGCATGTATGTGACGGCTGATCGCAAGGCGCTTGAAGACGCAAGGAAGGGTCAGTTCTCACGCGCGGCCAAGCAGGCTGTGACCGTGCCAGACGGTTTGGTGGACGAAGTTGAACGCCAACTGGCCCGCAGGACCGTTGATTTGATCGCATTGACCCGAAAATCGGGGCGCGCGGTTTGCGGATTTGAGAAAGTTAAGGGCTGGCTTGCCGGTGGTGAGCGGGTCCGGGTTCTGGTGCAGGCCTCTGACGGGTCGGAACGGGGCAAAACGAAACTATGGACGCCTGAAGGCGCCCGATATTTTGGCTGTTTGACCGCAGCGGAATTGGGTTTGGCATTTGGGCGGCAAAGTGTGATACATGGCGCGCTTGGCGCTGGCAGACTCAGCGATCGTGTTGTAGAGGAAGCCACAAAGCTACGCGGGTTACGCGAAGGGAACGGGGGCGATACGGTCCTCGGGAAGGATAAAGAAGCTAAATGAGCGATAACGACGGTAAAAAGACACTCGGCCTTGGTGGTTCACGTCCCAGCAACGTGAAGCAAAGCTTTAGCCACGGGCGGACCAAGAACGTCGTGGTGGAAACCAAACGCAAGCGCGTTGTGGTGCCCAAGCCCGGAGCGACCAAGCCAGTGACAGGCGGAAAATCCGGTCCGGTTGGCGGTGATCCTTCCAAGCGTCCCGCCGGTATTTCGGATGTGGAACTCGAGCGTCGGATGAAAGCGCTGAAACTGGCGAAAGCCCGCGAAGTGGAAGAAGCTGAGCAGCGCGCCACCGAAGAAAAGACACGCGCAGCCGAGCGCGAAGCACGCCGTGCCGAGATTGAGGCGAAAGAAGCCGAAGATCGCGCGCGTGAAGAGCGCGCGAAGGCGAAGGCCGATGAGGAAGAGCGCAAAAAGGCCGAGGCCGCGAGCGCCAAGGTTGCCGCTGCTGCGCCACCCCCTGACGCCGCTGTTCCGGGCGAGACTGCTGTCAGCCGTCCAACTGCGGCCCCGCGCAAAGCCGATCGTGGCAATGAGACACGTGACAACAAAGGCAAGGCCAAGCCGGGCCGTGGTGGCGATGATGGTCGCCGTTCCGGCAAGCTGACCTTGAATGATGCGCTGACAGGCCGCGATGGTGGCCGCCAGCGATCCATGGCTGCAATGAAACGCAAGCAGGATCGCGCCCGCGCAAAGGCGATGGGTGTGTCGGCAGAGCGTGAGAAAGTGTTCCGCGATGTGGCTCTGCCAGAGGCGATCACCGTTTCTGAACTGGCCATCCGGATGACCGAGCGTGTTGCCGACGTTGTGAAGGCGTTGATGACAAACGGCATTATGGCCACGCAAAACCAGACGATTGACGCGGATACCGCTGAAATCATCATCGAAGAATTCGGGCACACCGTTGTCCGTGTCTCTGATGCGGACGTCGAGGATGTCCTTCAGGCGATCGAGGACAAGCCCGAAGACCTGCAAGGGCGCCCACCGATCATCACGATCATGGGCCACGTTGACCACGGCAAGACATCGCTGCTCGACGCGATCCGCAACGCGAAAGTTGTGGCTGGCGAGGCCGGCGGCATTACCCAGCACATCGGTGCCTATCAGGTAAAGACCGACGGCGGTGCTGTGCTGTCTTTCCTTGACACACCGGGTCACGCGGCGTTTACGTCAATGCGGTCGCGCGGTGCGCAAGTAACTGATATTGTTGTGCTTGTTGTCGCCGCTGACGATGCGGTCATGCCGCAAACGATCGAAGCGATCAACCACGCCAAGGCCGCAAAAGTGCCGATGATCGTGGCGATCAACAAGATCGACAAGCCAGAAGCAAACCCCGACAAGGTGCGCACGGACCTGCTCCAGCACGAGGTCATCGTCGAGAAGATGTCCGGTGATGTGCAGGACGTCGAGGTCTCTGCGATCTCTGGTCAGGGTCTGGATGAACTGCTTGAGGCGATTGCCCTACAGGCGGAAATCCTTGAACTGAAGGCGAACCCGAACCGCGCTGCCGAAGGCGCGGTGATCGAAGCCCAGCTTGACGTAGGCCGCGGCCCTGTTGCGACTGTTCTGATCCAGAACGGCACTCTGCGCCAAGGCGATATCTTTGTTGTGGGTGAACAGTACGGCAAGGTCCGCGCGCTGATCAACGACAAGGGCGAGCGTGTGCAGGAGGCCGGCCCATCGGTGCCTGTCGAGGTGCTTGGCCTGAATGGCACGCCCGAGGCCGGCGATGTGCTCAATGTGGTTGAGGCCGATGCGCAGGCCCGTGAAATCGCGGAATATCGCGAGAAAGCCGCGAAAGAGAAACGCGCCGCAGCCGGTGCCGCGACGACACTTGAACAGCTGATGGCGAACGCCAAGGCTGACGAGAACGTAAGCGAGTTGCCAATTCTGGTGAAGGCTGATGTTCAGGGTTCTGCCGAAGCGATCGTTCAGGCGATGGAAAAGATCGGCAATGATGAGGTCCGCGTGCGGGTTCTGCACTCTGGTGTTGGCGCGATCACGGAAACTGATATCGGTCTGGCCGAAGCATCCGGCGCGCCTGTCTTTGGCTTTAACGTCCGTGCGAATACATCCGCGCGGAACACCGCCAACCAAAAGGGCGTGGAGATCCGCTATTACTCGGTCATTTACGACCTTGTGGATGATGTGAAGCAAGCGGCCTCTGGCCTGCTCTCTGCAGAGATTCGTGAAAAGTTCATCGGTTACGCGACCATCAAAGAGGTCTTTAAGGTCTCGAACGTGGGCAAGGTCGCGGGCTGTCTGGTCACCGAAGGTGTCGCCCGTCGTTCCGCCGGTGTCCGCCTGCTGCGCGACAACGTGGTGATCCACGAAGGCACGCTGAAAACGCTCAAGCGCTTCAAGGACGAGGTGCCAGAGGTCCAGTCCGGTCAGGAATGCGGCATGGCGTTTGAAAACTACGATGACATCCGCCCCGATGACGTGATCGAGATTTTCGAGCGCGAAGAGGTCGAACGCAACTTGTAGGTTCGGGTGATATTGAATTGGAAAGGCGGTCCCGTTGGGGCCGCCTTTTTCATTCCTGCGCCGATTGAGAGCGTTTGCCAGGCGGACAAAGCCGCCGCTCTTCAAAATCAGAGGCGAGCATACTGTCTAGTTATTTGGAATATCGACTGTTCCAACAATATGCGATTGCCGCGATGGCATGGCTTTATAAATGATCTCGACGCCCGTCGTCGCGATCCCTTCGCCTGTCATGCCTTCAAACTTTCCTGTTCCGCCATCGATGGTCCAGGTGTTCGCCTTGCCTTGTTCACCCGCTTTCCAAAGCATGGTGAATGTGTCTTCGCCCTCTCCGAACACGCAGACGCCCTGTATCGAGTTTTCGCCATTCCGCGCACCGAAGCCACCACCGACACAACGTACCGGTCCTTCTTCTACCGGGCCCTCTACAACTTCAAAGTAACCTCGATTGTCCTGCATGAAGTAAACACTGTCGGACAACTGAAAGTATTCCTGATTAGGTGGGTAGAAATTGTTGAGCTCGATACGCTCTTGGGAAAAGGCAGGACTTGAGGCCAAGAAGCCTGCAAGAGCCAAGATGAGCACGGAATTTTTCATTGGGCTTCTCCTGATCGGTCATTGCATCTTACAAGAAGTTCAGTTCATTCAAATGCCTTCTTTTCGCGTTTTTTTTGGTCTTTGGATGGCGTTATCGAGTCTATCGAGCACGGAGAAGTTGAACGAGACCAGCTGGTTCGGGTGACATTGAACTGGAAAGGCCGCCCATTTGGGGCCGCCCTTCATGCTCTTGCGCCGATTACGATCATTTGTTTGGCCGACAAGACCTGTGTTTGACCTTCTTGCAGCAAGGGATGGGAGCGGCCCCGAGCGAATCCTGCAAGGGCGTTCGACGTCCACCCTCGCGCGATCATTCTGGCTTCATTGTGGCAAATGCCCGCAATAAGGCATTCGAGAGGCCGCGACATGCCCAAAGCGCCATATTTCTCTTTAGTTACTTACCTTTAAGACAGGTATCTTTCTCATGGAGGCACAA
>Ga0316204_10003856_pt1 | contig 28613 bp, 28 predicted proteins | sample 6monrhotite_MG_2_FD_205661 | JGI IMG/M metagenome (GOLD analysis project Ga0316204, IMG submission 205661) | Microbial mat bacterial communities from mineral coupon in-situ incubated in ocean water Damariscotta River, Maine, United States -... | ecosystem: Environmental > Aquatic > Marine >...
CAGACCTAGAGTCGTTTCGATCGCATCGGGGATCCCGTCTCCATCATCGTCCGAGTCCTGGTTGTTCCCCATACCATCGCCATCCGTATCGATCCATTCGGCGGGATCCAGCGGGAACGCATCCGTCGCATCCAGCATGCCGTCGTTGTCGTCGTCCGGATCACAGGCATCTCCAACCCTGTCGCTATCCGTGTCAAGTTGATCCGTGTTCGCGACGGCCAGGCAGTTGTCGGTGAGATTCAGTACGTCGTCACTGTCACCATCCGTCGTAGTCGCTTCGATAGCATAGACAGCGCCGGCATTTAAGCCATTGTCGGCGTCCAATTTATCTCCGATCAAGACCGAACCCCCACCATTTGCTACGGAGGTTATATGCAATGATGAACTTGTCGACTTGACTCGGCCTCGAGGAACGATTTTGCCCCATTTTGTCCAGTTGCCCGAGGCATCCTGGGCAAAGAGATAGGCCGACCCCATATCCCGGACACCAATAACAGCGGTATTTCCAGAGATATCAACACTACCGCCAAATTGGTCACCCAAAACACCATTCGGAGTCACGAGTTCCGTCTTTTTCGTCCATTGATTCAGTGCGTCGCGAACATAGATATAGGCACCACCGCGCATACCGCCAAACCCTGGAGCCCCGATTAATACCGCATTGTTATCTATTGATAAACTTGCGCCGAATCCGTCGCCCTGAGAGGCATTATCGGGCACGATCTTGGCCTGAAATGTCCACGCTCCGAAAGCGTCGCGGACGAAGATGTAAGCCGCCCCGCTATAGAATGTGCCGTTGTAATTACCCATCGTTGCGCCGATAACTGCAGTATCACCCAACAATGAAACTGAGCTTCCAAAATTGGCAGCGAATGCTTCCTGATAGGTGAGTTTTGACTGTTGAGACCAAGCACCGGATACGGCGTCGCGAGTGAAAACATAGGCTGCCCAAGCTGCGGGCGCACTGATCAATGCCGTATTCCCCGCCAGGGCAACGCTCTCGCCAAATTTCGAGCCAACTTGGGTATCCGTCGCAAGCAGCTTAGCTACCTGGCGCCATGCGCCGGTCGCGTCGCGAACGAAGACATAGACCGCGCCCGACCGGAAGACCGTGCCGTCCGCGGTAGGCGCGCCCACAACGGCGAGATTCCCGGAAATCGCTATCGAAGAGCCGAATTTGCCGGCGGAACTCGGATCGCTCGGCGTCAAGACCGCCTCTTTATGCCAAACCCCGGAGGTATCGCTCCTATAGACGTAAACCGCCATTCTTCGCCCTGCGTAGATCAGAGCAGTATTGCCGGAGACTGCGACCGTTGTTCCAAAATAGGCATCGGGGGCGCCGTCATAGGCGAGGATCTTGTACTGATGTAATGCAAAGGTCACGGGAGTGATCGCGACATCATTGATCGATGTACCCGCCCGGTATTCCTGAAGATTGGTGAATCCGTCTCCGTCGGCATCCGCCTGGGCATCGGCGGCATTCAAGGGATCGAGACTTAGACCCAACTCTATGGTATCGGGGATCCCGTCACCGTCGTCGTCGGAATCCTTGTTATTCCCTACCCCATCGCCATCGGCGTCATACTGCTCCGTCGGATCCAGGGGAAACGCATCGTTTATATCAGGCACGCCATCATTGTCGTCATCGGGATCACATACATCTCCCAAGTTGTCCGTATCGGTATCCAATTGGTCACCATTGGATTGCGACGGGCAGTTGTCGAAACCGTCGAATACCTGATCACCGTCGCTGTCTGTATAATCGACCGCGTAACCATAAACTGCGCCGCTGCCGTTCGAATAACCGTGAATACCCACCAGCGCATATCGAGCATTCATGGCGACGCTTCGAGGATAGTAGGATGTCGGCAATCCTTTGATCAATCGACCGTGAGCCGTCCAAAGACCCGTCGTGTCACGGCGATAAATATAAGCAGCTTGATTCGCGCCAACCAATACACTATCACCGAGGAGTTGTACGCTCTCGCCAAACCGCGTGGCGTTCGGAGCATCCGTAGCTAGCAGTTTACTCTGCTGAGACCACGTACCGTTGATGTCTCTGGAATAGATATAGACGGAGTTATACCCGCTGGCGCCGACAGCAGCCGAACTGCCGGAAAGAGAAACGCTGATACCAAAATAGTTCTGATAGACGCCGTCACTGGCAATCAGTTTGGTTTGTTCCGACCAGACGCCCGAAGCATCCCGGACAAAGACATAAGCACTTCCTACGGCAACGTTATTCACCGGCACGTTATCGGCGCCGACCAATGCCGAATCGCCGTCGAGCGAAACGCTAATGCCGAAATAACTGAATGGCGTTGCATTGGAGGCCGTCAGCTTCGCTTGTTGCCGCCATCCTCCCGATGCATCGCGAACGAAGATGTAGGCGGATCCGATTGAGGTCGATCCGAAATCGGTATCGTTGTCGTCGTCGCCGGGGGCACCGATCACTATTGAATCACCGGACAAAGACACGCTCGACCCAAAGGCATCCATAACCCCTGCGTCCGCAGCCATCAGCTTGCTATGCTGCGACCAATTTCCGCTGGCGCCTCGGGTAAATACGTAAACCGCGCCGGACCCCACACCGGACTGATCGTTTCCGGGGGCACTGATAACCGCAGTATTGCCCTGAATGGCGACGTCGGCACCGAAGTTGTCGTTACCAACACCATCTGACGCCGTCAATCTGGCTTGCTGTACCCAGGCACCGTTCGCGTCATGATGAAAAATGTATGCCGATCCGGTAGTGGTTGACAGGCCGGTCGAACGACGGGCGCCCATGATAGCCGTGTCGCCACTGATGGCAATACTATAGCCAAAGTCACCGCTTGAGCCCGGATCATTCGGCATGATCTCGGTGGGATCGATCGCAGCCAGCGCCACAGGACCGACCATTAGAGACACCAGAAGGAGCACGAATTTCAAGACCGGCCGTTTCGCGTTGGCTATGTTGGGCAGCGACTTGACGCGGGCGGCGATAATACTCGCAGAACAAAGACGGAGAAAATTCGACATCAGAATATCCATATCCTTAACAACCTATTTCCACACGGTATTTATTTAGAAAACAAGTGGCGCATACCCCAAGTTTCCAGTGTATTTAGCTCCATGAGTCCCAGTCTACTCATGAATATGACCGGTATTATATCAATATCGGTGCCTAAAATTATATACAGAAAATTGATTTCGTCGGCAGCGAGGGGATTCTGGGGAAGGGGTAGCAGTTCGTCCAGCCGGTGCCCCGTGGGCGAAACAACGCAAACTATTTGCGCTGTTTCTCTATAGCAAACCCTTGCGCAAACCGCCTGTGCGCCCCTGGCTGAATGCACCCATGAAACCGACGAGTTTTTCAACAGCTGTCGGGGTCATGGCGTTATAAAGGGAGGCCCGGATGCCGCCGACAGAACGGTGCCCTGACAGACCGGAAAATCCGGCGGCCTGGGCCTCGGCGAGAAACCGGCGCTCCAGATCGGGGGTGGCGAGGTTAAACGTCACGTTCATGAGGGATCGGCATTCGGGGGCGGCCCTGCCCTGATAAAAGCCGTTGCTGCGATCTAGAAGATCATAGAGCATGGCCGCCTTTTCATTGTTGATTTCGGCCATCCGGGCGAGGCCACCAATATCGTCGCGCAGCCAGCGCGTAAGCAGGAGGACGACATAGATCGCGAACACCGGCGGCGTATTGAATGTGGAATGGGCCTCTGCCTGTTTGCGGTAATCTAGAAAGCCGGGGAGACCGTCCGGGGCGGCATTGAGCAGCTCGTCCCGAATCAGGACCACGGTCACACCGGCGGGACCGATGTTTTTTTGCGCGTGAGCGTAAATCAACGAGAAACGGTCAGCCTCGCAGGGCCTCGATAGGAAGTCCGATGACATATCGCAGATCCGCGGGACATCGTCCTTCCCCAGAACGCGATGGAACTGCAGACCCTCCACCGTCTCGTTGGAGGCATAGTGGATATAGGCCGCATCCCCGGAGAAACCCAGTTCATCCTCACGAGGGAGCCGCCTGAAGCCGTCGGCCCCGCCATCCCAAACAACGCGAACCGCACCCTCGCGGCGGGCCTCCGGGATGGCCTTGCCGCTCCAGTAGCCGGTACGCAGATATTCCGCCGCGCGTGCTTGTCCCCGCAACAGGCTCATGGGCACCATCGAGAATTGTTGGGTAGCCCCCCCCTGCAGGAACAGGACCTGATAGTCTTCGGATAGCCCCAGCAAGGCCCGAATGTTGGCCTCCAGTTCGTGAACGACCGCTGCAAACCAATCGGAACGATGACTCATGCCGAGGATCGACAGACCGACGCCAGGCACCTCCATGATCGACTCCTGAACCTGTCGCAACACGCTATCGGGCAATACCCCCGGACCGCCGGAAAAATTCAAGTGATTATTGGGGTTCATGCCAAGCGACTAGGACGTCGTGGGTTCACTAAGCGGCAGGTCTGCCGTCTCAGTGGCCATGCGCTGGAGGATGTAGCCCCGAAATGCGTCCCTGACCTTGGCCATGTGAACCTGCTTATGGGGGAACATGTCCTCGGGATCCATCGCGTGTATCACCATGACATGGTCGACCTCAAACAAGAGAAGCCGACCATCGGGGGTCTCGGCGCAATCAATACAGACATAGTCCAACGAGGTCCGTTCGTAAATAGCCCTCAGCGCTGCTCGATGGCGCTCGGCGAAGGCGTCAAAATTGTCCATAAAGACCGCCTCTTCGGCACGCCTTTGCGCATCCGTATACATGTCCGCGTTTACGTAATGAATCATCCAGTTCGCGGACACCGCCATGTGACAGGCAAACGGGACGCCGTCGATCAGGGCAATACGAATCTTCCGAAACAGGCCGTCGGCACCACTGTAATCGATAAAATTTGAAAGAAAGAACGTCGCCCCGTCGAGCTTGGCAAGAAAACCGGCGATCCCCTCTGGGGACTCGATCTTCTCAAGCCCATGTCCGCCATAAGAACCGACGGGACGGGCGATGATTGGGAAATCGCAGTCATCGAACAATTCAGGGAGTTGCGTCGCTCCAGAGGCGATGGCCTGCAGCTCCTCACGAGACGCCCTCAGGGTCGGCGGCATCAATAAACCCGGAACATTGTGCAGGAGCGCGCTCGCCACGCCTCGTTCCGTTGCCGGAATCTTTCCCGGGGCGTTGATTACGGGTTTGGACCAACCAGCCAGCAGCTGCTCCAAGGATGCAAGTAGCGCCCGGTTCTCGTCGGACTCGACAATACCGACGACCAGGGCGTCATGGTCGGGCAGCGGCACAGAGAAGGGTGACCCGGTGCCGCGACTGAGGTAGTAAAAATCCAGATCGATATCACTGTGCTCAAGCAGACAATCCAGCGGCATGTTTTCCGCCAGGTCTCCCGGCGCCACCAACATCAATACTCGCGCACGGGCGGGCCGTGAGGTGGCGTGATAGTGATAAATCCGGCTCGTTTCCAAGGCCTGGGCCTGGAACGCCAACCCCAGGTCGCGCTGCCCCAGGCACTGCATGATCGTGGAGAGATTCATCCACAGATTGGCGTCGTCCGCGTTGGATTCGGCCTTGGCCAGCATCTCCTGCCCGATGGGACCCATATCCACTCCGGCAATGCTCATACGCAGGAAAGGGGCAAGGCCCATATACGGGGTTCCCGATTTATCGGAACGGTCTTGCTCAGTCTCGGTTGTCATTATTTAGCCTTCTGATTCAGAAATGCTGGCATCGTCTTGAAGCGTCACTATATTGTAAGGTAAGGATCACAGGCAATAGTCGGGCTATCGGAGGGATTGCAACACCTCAAAATGAGGGATAGCGCGTAAGTCATATACGGGTTACGAGGGCATAAACGACCCGGGGTATTTCTTGCGGCGAGGAATAGGGATAGCGGATCAGTCAGGGATGCCCGCCAACCAATAAATGATGGCGGCCTCCCCTATCCCGTCTCTTCAAGCCTTTTTCTTCCCGGTAATCATGGCCTTGACGAGATTCTCGTTGTGCAATCGGCCGGACACGGCGACACCGGCGATATGCAGGAAGATCAGCAACAAGGTCAAATTCGTTGACGCCTCGTGGATCTCTTCCCAAAACTCCTCACTCTGCCCGCCGCTCCGCCCTTCGTCGTCATCGGCGTAAGCCTGTTTAACGACAGACAGGTCGACTGTCACGCCCGCCAAGGGGCCCTTGGCGTCTTCAGCGGCATCCAGCATGAGCCCACTGATCGATATGGCGAACAGGCCAATCAACAAGGCGACGATCATCCAGCCACCGGCCGGGTTATGCCCTAAATAATGTTTCGGCTGACCGCTCTTCAAACCCTTGATGTACTGGATAACGGCTGACGGTGAATAGATAAAGTCGCTGAAACGCGCGTATCGCGAACCGATGAACCCCCAAATCACACGAAAAATAATCAACCCCATCACCACGTACCCAGCATAGATATGTAGGGTCTCGTCCCCTTCCGAGGTGATATAGGCGATCACGAAGGTGCCCACCAAAGACCAGTGGAATACCCGTACCAATATGTCCCAGACTTGAACCGTATTTTCGTTACTCATTTACTCACACCGTCGAATAAGCTGTTGATCGCCAATGCCTTGCCGTCATCGGCACTACGGCCGTTATCTCCGAAAGGGGATACCGCGACCGTGCGCGGAAACCGATACATGCTACGCAACAAAGCGCCGGGGCGCAAAGCCGCGCCCGCCAACTAAATGATAGATAATATCCGTAACTTCCTTTAAATAGACTTATGGTGAGAGTTTGGACGTAAAGGTCGGGGATACGGGCTCGAAAATGATAGACCCGCCGCCTATAATTTTATAATATTCGAAATATGGAAATTATAAATGCTGCTGAACTACTCGCCGCCCTCGGCCACGAATCCCGCCTGGCCATCTTCCGCCTCCTGGTGGAGACAGGGCCGGATGGCGTGAACGCCAGCGCCATCGGCGAGCGACTCGACATCCCGGCACCGACTTTATCCTTCCACCTGGCCCACCTCAGCCGGGTCGGATTGATCCGGGGTGAGCGTGAAAGCCGCTTTATCCACTACTCCGCTGACTACGGGACGATGGATACGCTACTCGACTTCCTGACTCATAACTGCTGCCAAGGCGCGTCCTGCCTGCCAAACGCCCAAGGGTGAACGAAATGTCCACACCGAAAAACGTGCTGGTGCTATGCACCGGTAACTCTTGTCGATCGCAGATGGCCGAGGTCATTATTAATCAAGACCTAGCGGGGCAGGTTCACGCTCAGTCTGCCGGCACTCTGCCGCAGCCGAAGGTCGCCGATGGCGCGATCGGGGCCTTGCGCCTCGCCGGATTACCCACCGAGGGGCTGTATCCGAAGGATATTGACGCCGTGCTAAGTGACTCCATCGACCTTGTCGTAACCGTCTGTGACAACGCCAAAGAAACGTGCCCGGTCTTCCCGCGTTCGGTGGCGCTTATCCATATCCCCTTCCATGATCCTCACGGGGAAGCGCTGGAGCGCTTTATTGCGGTGCGCGACGACATTCGGGCGCGGCTGGTGCCCGCCGTCCGTGAAGCGCTTGGCCTGTAGGGAAGGAGGAAGGAGATCATGTCAGCCCAATGTGAAGTAACGGCCAAGGCCGCAACCGGCGCGCCGATGAGTCTGTTCGAGCGCTACCTGACCGTCTGGGTATTTCTGTGCATCATTGCAGGCATCGGACTTGGGCAAATCTTCCCAGACCCGGTCCATACGCTTGGCGCGATGGAGGTCGCGCGCGTCAACATCCCGGTCGGCCTGCTGATCTGGATCATGATTATCCCGATGTTGATCAAGGTCGATTTTGGGGCCCTGCATGAAGTCCGCCGGCATGTACGCGGCATAGGCGTCACGCTGTTCGTCAACTGGCTGGTCAAGCCCTTCTCGATGGCCTTCCTCGGCTGGTTGTTCGTGCGCAACCTGTTCGCGCCGATGTTGCCGCCCGATCAGATCGACAGCTACATCGCCGGCCTGATCCTGCTCGCCGCCGCCCCGTGCACGGCAATGGTCTTTGTGTGGAGCCGACTCAGCAATGGCGACCCGCTGTTCACACTGTCACAAGTGGCCCTGAACGACACCATCATGGTATTTGCCTTCGCGCCCATCGTCGGACTGCTGCTGGGCATCTCGGCAATCACCGTGCCGTGGGACACGCTGGTGACATCGGTTGCCCTCTATATTGTCATACCGCTCGCGCTGGCCCAGGCCTGGAGAAAGGCGTTACTCACCAAGGGGCGGGCCCATTTCGACGCCGTCATGGAGAAGATCGGGCCGTGGTCTATTTCCGCGCTGTTGGCGACTCTGATTCTATTGTTCGCCTTTCAGGGCAAGGCCCTCATCGACCAGCCCCTGATTATCGCCTTGCTCGCCGTGCCGATCCTGATTCAGGTGCTTTTCAATTCGGCGCTGGCCTATTGGCTGAATCGCTTGGTGGGTGAGAAACACAATGTCGCCTGCCCCTCCGCGCTGATCGGCGCCTCCAACTTCTTCGAGCTGGCCGTTGCCGCGGCCATCAGCCTGTTCGGCTTCAAATCCGGGGCAACGCTGGCGACCGTAGTGGGCGTGCTCATCGAAGTGCCGGTGATGCTGCTCGTCGTTAAGGTGGTTAATTCGTCTAAGGGTTGGTACGAAGGGCGGTAATCGGCCAAGAGCGGACACGATAGTGCCGCTACCTCGGGATTGTTTTTGCACATCCTGTCGCAAAAACGCCTCGCTTACGCGGCAGCTATTCCTTTTGCCCCGACTGTCCTCCGTCCATGCCCTTGCCCTACTCCCCGATGGTTCGCAGGACAAGACCATTCCCGAAACGGCTCTACGGCGCCATAAAGCTGATCTTGTATGATCTACACCCGTCAGGCACAGCCTTCTGGATTCCGACATACAAAATCAGCGCCACCTATCGGGGACTACTCGCCTTCGCCTCGCTCTCCATGGCGAGTAGCGATGGAGGCGCCCTAGAGTCGTTGCAGCCTTCATTGCTTGCGAAAGGTCTTCCAGATCAGCGTGATGATGACTGCGGTGATGGTTAGCGCGAAGAGAATGAACAAGGGGATGGTGCATCCATCCGAATGCGGTGGCGCCATGCATGGAGTCGCCGGGCACCATCGATCCGTTCATCTCATAACTCCTCCGGCTGGGCCGGTTGCTTTGTTCTGATTCGGTAGATTCGTTCCACAGGCAGGACGGCAACGATGCCGTCGCCGGCCACGCCCGTATGGGCGGTATTCATGATGATGTCGATGATGGCATGGGTTTTATCTACAGTCGTGAAGATCTCTACGCGGGGATGACCTAAGAGCCAGTCATCTAAATAGAGGTTGGTTGATTCCCCATAGCCTTTGAGACGACTGATGCATTCGCCCCGAATGCCATGCGATTGCAAGCCGTGTTCGACCGATCCAAAGCATTCGGACCGGTCGATGGCAGTGATTTTTCGATATTCCATGTGTATGCCTTTGGAGCGCTAGAATCAACGGCCCTTGGGTGAACGATTGCAGCGGGCTATCGGCGCCGCAGCCAAATTCGCCAGCTCGGTCTCTTCGCGTTCCTGAACCCAGCCTCGCCGGATACGATGGAGCCAACCTTGATGCAATTGATATCCGCACCGCCCCAGATAGACCTCTATCTGGGTCATGGTGAGCTCTCTCAGGTCGTAACTCACGCTCAGCGTGTCACTGTCGATGCTGACGGACTTGATACCCATCATCTTTTTCACCAGTGCTACAATCTCATCCGCGCTATTGGCCGGTAGCTGTGTGGCTAACCTCAAGGCCCGCGTTTTAATGCGACAATCCGAGTGCTTTTTGTAGGTGCTATAGAGGGTAGGGTGTTCGATAAAGGTCTCGCGGCATTGCGTCGTGCAAAAAAAATACCGCATCCCGTTGCGCTCCACCAAGGGGATATCCGGGTCGCTTGACATTCCACAGACCGGGCAATTGAAAAGAGAATCTTTCATGAACGTTGGCTTATCTCTCAGCTGATGGGTCATTCTCTGTATTCATTTCAGAGGATATACCCCATCATAGTGTGGGTAATGTGTTAAAAGGATGACCTCAAAATGACAATTTCGTCATATTTGTTCATCCCGCCTGATGCGGGTATATGATCACCCGATCCTGATTTTATGTGCGCAGAATGGAATAAGGGGCATCTATGCGGCTTCTGATAGTGGAAGACGAAAAGAAGATTGGTGACTACCTGTGTCAGGGCCTGACCGAGTCCGGGTTTCTCGTCGACCTGGCCCGGAACGGGTTGGATGGTTACCATCTTGCCATGACTGAGACCTACGACCTGTTGATACTGGATATCATGTTGCCGGATATCAGCGGCCTGCAGATTCTGAGATCATTGCGGGAGGCCAAGCGGTCCGTCCCTGTCCTGTTTTTGACCGCCCGTGACAGTGTCGATGATCGGGTGCAGGGGCTCGAATCCGGAGCGGATGATTATCTCGTCAAACCGTTTGCCTTTACAGAGTTGTTGGCGCGGGTGCGCAATCTGTTGCGACGTAGTCCGGGAACCGTAGAGGAAACCGTATTACGGGTGGCGGATGTCGAGCTCGACCTCCTCCGTCATCGGGTGAGCCGCGGGGGGAAGCGCGTTATGCTGACCGCTAAGGAGTTTTCATTGCTCGAATTGTTCATGCGCCGCAAGGGAGAGGCCTTGCCGCGTTCGCTGATTGCATCACAGGTTTGGGACATGAACTTCAGCAGCGACACCAACGTCATAGACGTCGCCATCAGGCGTCTGCGGTCCAAGATAGACAGCGAGCATGACTTGAGGCTGATCCGGACCGTTCGGGGTATGGGATACATGATCGACGATTCGGGCGCGGGCGATTAGCGATGCCTCTATGGGCGCCTTCCCTTGCGTTCAGGCTGATTTTCTCTTTCTCCCTGATCACGACGCTGACCATGCTTGTAATCGGTTTGGTCTCTGAAAATGCCCTTGAAGGGCATTTCGAAGACGAAGATCGGAGCGAGTTGAACATTATCGCCAACAAGGTAGAAGAAATCCTGCTGACGAAGCGAGCCGGGGAAGACATCGTTTGGCGTGAGCGGCGCCTGAAGGATGTCCTGGTAGGCCACCATCATGCCGCTTTGTATATATCTGATTCAGATGAGCGCGTTGCCTTTGCCAGTACCGATGGCCCCGACTTGTCTCTGGTTCATGATCGCGACGGTATGGCGCCCACAGATATCCATGTCGATGGACACCGTTACCGTATTTTATCCACAAAGATTACAAACCCCGGTATGCCGAAAAGGTTGGATTATCGGATGACGGTTGCAGTCTCCTTCGAATATCACGAACTTTTTTTGGAAAAATTCCGGCATACGCTCTGGATTCTGCTATTTCTGGGCATCGTGTTTATTGCCTTGATGGCGCTATTGGTGGTCTGGCGCGGACTTGCTCCGCTACACAGAATAAGCGATAGAATTCGTCATCTCAGCGTCAACCATCTGCAGGCCCAGATCGCCCCGGGACAAGTCCCATCGGAGCTTATCGGTCTCGTGAATTCCTTTAACGATATGACGACTCGTCTTGACGATGCATTCAAACGAATTTCGAATTTTTCCGCCGATATCGCGCATGAACTGAGGACCCCGGTCACAAATATGATGACTCAAACCCAGGTGGCGCTGAGTCGGGCGCGCTCGATCGAGGCGTATCGCGAAGTGCTCTATTCAAATATGGAAGAGTTCGAGCGTATGTCGCGCATGATCAGTGATATGCTTTTCCTGGCCCAGTCAGATACGGGATTGCAGCCTGCCGAACCGGTTCCGGTCGATCTGGCGGCTGAGGTAGGCAGTTTGTTTGAGTTTTACGATGCCTGGGCCGAGGAATATGGGGTCGACTTGGTTCTGAAGGGTTCAGCCGTTGTCATGGGGGCGCCCTTGATGCTGCGCAGGGCCTTGAGTAATTTGATTTCCAATGCCATCCGGCATACGCCCAGAGGCGGTCAGGTTGAGGTCTCTGTCGATGCTGCGGCTAAAGGTCTTTGTAGCGTCGCGATCAGTAATACCGGCACATCGATACCGGCAGACCGTTTATCCAGGATCTTCGATCGTTTCTATCATGTCCGGAGCACACATCATGATCGCGATGCTGGAACGGGTCTTGGCCTCGCCATCGTCAAATCCATCGTGGAGGCCCACAAGGGCCGGATTGACGTGACCTCTGAAGGTGGCGTCACCACCTTTAGTCTATTCCTGCCGAAGTAGTTAGGATGAATGCCTATTGGAGACCAGCGGGGGTCGATTTTTCCTGTATCACTAGCAGTACTCAAAATCCATGGGTTCTGGAGCGGTAAGGGTTCAGCAGTCGCTGAAAAGTGGCTGCTGAACGGTTGCAACCCTAACCGTGTGAGGTGAATAATTACAATTTCTCTAAACTAGGACGCCTCGCGAAATGGCAAAATCGCACATTGATCCTGAGCGCCCGCAGATTACCCGGTGCCTGTAGCGCGAAGCGATTTCTTCCCTTGCAGCGATGTAATCAGCGGGCAGGAGACGCTCCCCTTCCTTGCGTGACAAGCATCGACAAGTTCGGATAGTGCGGCCTCCATTTGCGCCAAGGCCGCCAGCTTTTCGCGCACATCCTTGAGTTTACGCTCGGCCAGGCTACTGGCTTCATTGCAGTGGGCGCCATCCTGCAATTGCAGTAGCTCGGCGATCTCGTCCAGGCTGAACCCAAGCCGCTGAGCTGATTTCACGAACCGTAACCGCGCCACATCCGTTTCGCTATAACGGCGAATGCCGCCATAGGGCTTGTCCGGCTCCGGTAGCAAACCCTTGCGATCGCTACTCGCCATGGAGAGCGAGGGCCCGTCCACCGCCTCCGGATAAAATCAGTGTAAAGGAACGATGTCTCTGTCTGGTCATTGTAGCCTCGTTGTCCAGTTTCAGGCGAATGGTTAACGCATCCTATGCTTCAGAAGGGTGAACTGACTCAAGGCGAAAACCAATTCTCGATCGGGTGACCACTAAGTTCTTATTTATCGATTGTCGCTTTTGAGATACATGTTCGGATCGGCGTCAAATTTATCCAGGCAGCGTCGGGTGCAGAACCGGTAAAGTGTGCCCTCATGCATCTTGCCATATCCCTGCTCGGTCTCGACCTCCATACCGCAGACCGGGTCGATATATTTTCGCTGGTTGGCGCCGTGCGAACCATGTTTGCCGTGCACCATATGTGCGCCACAACCAAAACGCATCATCAAATAGAATACGATGCCAAACAGTAACAGCGATCCCAGTCCTTCCATATCTACCTCTTATCAGAACGGTGACTATTCATTGGCTCTGACTGTTAATAATGCGCTCAACGTGCTTGGTCGATAAAGCACGGTGGAATAATTCCGCGTATTTCTTTAAAACCACCACCGAACTCCGGCTACCGCTCTGCTTTCACTGACATCCAGTCCGCTACGGCGTGCAAATCCGGCAGTACCGCCGAATTGTTGGCCCCATTCGGCACCGATGTAGGGCGCGATTTCGCGACGAATTTCATAGCGAAGGCGGAGGCCGGTCGTCAGGTTGGACAGACCACTGCCCAAGGATCGCGCCTCGTCAGTCTTGCCATACCAATTGGCTTCCAGTCGGGGCTGCAGGATGAGCTTTTGGGTGATGAGCAGGTCATACGATGCATCCAGACGCAGTGCCGTGTGTCCCGCATCGCGGACATAGGCCGTGGCCTCGATATCGAACCAGTATGGGGCCAGTCCTTTGAGACCGAACGTCAGCCAGTTCCTGCTTTTCTCGATACCCCCATCATTGCGGAGTCCGAGTTGGGTATCCCAGAAGCTCGTTATGGCATGCCCCCACAGCAGTTCAGTGCGTGCATCCTTTAAGGTGCCTGATTCCACGTCACCCTCGGCCTTAATGACCCATCGATCGTAGTCCCGGCCAAACCAGCCTTGCAGATCATAGGCAAAGGTTGCGGCTCCGTTAGACCGGGAGGCCTCGAATTTGTCGGCCTGGAGTTTTGAAAAATTCATTTCATCGGCCTCGACGGGCCTTCTCGGGATCGTTGCGTAGCGATAGCCGTCGGCATAGGCGAAGGGGTCTCCAGATCCTGTGCCGGACAGGTTTCCATCCATCGTCCGCATCATCATGCCGCTCATTTCCTGATGATCCTGGCCATTTTGTAAATTGGCTTGGGCGGGCATCGTCTGCTTATGCGCATGTTGACGTTCAGCCGCCTCGGCCATGCTCAGCGTTAACAGGGTCGTTACGATCAAAATGATCTTCAATGGAAATTGGACCGCCCGTATGGCGTTTCGTTTCAACCTATTCATGCCACCACCACAACGCGAAACATGCCCGCAGCCATGTGATATAACAGGTGGCAGTGCCAGGCCCAGTATCCGGGAGCATCGACCGTGACGCTGAAGGCGACGCGTTGCGCCGGTTGCACACTGATCGTGTGTTTGCGAACCAGGAACTGGCCATCCGGCGTTTCCAGATCGCTCCACATGCCATGGAGGTGCATGGGGTGGATCATCATGGTGTCGTTATGCATGATAACCCGCAGCCGTTCAGCCTTGCGAAAGTGGACGGGTGCGGCCTTTCCCAACTCCAGACCATCCAGTGACCAGGTGTAGCGTTCCATATTGCCGGTCAGGTGAATCTCCATCTCACGTTCAGGTGTGCGTCGATCGATAGACCCGCCCAAGGTATGTAGATCGGCGTAAGTCAGGACCCGTCGGCCATTGTTTCGCAATCCCATGCCCGGGTCATCGAGATTGGTTCGCGGGGTATCCACCCGGGCGTCGACGCTGGGCCCGAATTCGGTGCTGGCATGGTGAACCTTGACGGGAGAGGTCTCCATAGCCATCCCTTCGTGCATCATATGCCCCATGCCGGACATAGGGTTCTTTTCCATGGTGCTCATGGTCCCCATCATGTCCGTCATGGTCAGCCACTCGGGCCTGTCAAGCGCCGGTACCGGGGCCGTCATTCCGTCTTGTGACGACAGCGTCCCGCGGGCATAGCCGGTCCGGTCGGACGACTGCGCGAAAATGGTATAGGCCTCTTGAGTCGGGGTTACAACGACGTCATAGGTCTCGCCGGGCCCCATGCGGAATTCATCAACGGTCACCGGCGTCACGTTCTGGCCATCGGTCTGCACCACGGACAGAGATAGCCCCGGAACGCGTACGTCAAAAAAGGTTTGTGTGCCGGCATTGATGAATCGCAATCGCACCCGTTCGCCGGGGTTGAATCGCGCGCGCCAGTCTCCCTTGGGCGTCCTGCCATTCATCAGGTAGGTATAGGTGTAACCCGAGACATCCGCCAGATCGGTCGGATTCATGCGCATCCGGTTCCACATCCGGCGCTTGCTGATGGCCGAGCCGAGCCCTTCGGTGCTGACGTCCTGGAAAAAATCGAGCGCGGTCGGCAGGTTGAAGTTGTAGTAATCGCTCTGTTTCTTGAGTTTTTTCAGCACGGTTAGTGGGTCTTCATCGGTCCAGTCTGACAATACGACGATGTAATCCCGATCCGCTTCGACGGGATCGGTCTTGACCGGGTCGATAATGATGCCGCCATACAATCCAGTTTGCTCGTGAAGGGTATGGGCATGATACCAGTAAGTACCGGATTGATTGACCGTGAAGCGATGCGTGAAGGATTCCCCGGACGCGATACCGTCGAAGCTGATTCCGGGGACACCGTCCATGTCATAGGGCAGGATGATGCCGTGCCAGTGTATGGAGGACATGGCAGGCAGACGGTTGGTCACCCTGATCGTGATCTCGTCGCCCTCGCGCCAACGCAGCGTCGGTGCGGGGAGCGATCCATTGACTGTAGTGGCAATGCCCGGGGACCCCGTGAAGTTGACCGGGGTTTCCTCCAGTGTCAGTTCGAATTCCGTTCCGGAAAGTACCGGAACGGTCCTGCCCGACATCAACTCCCGATGAGTTTTCTGACCGGCGGTGGCCGACCTTGGTGCGATCCCCATGACGAGTCCTCCGGCCGCAAGTCCCTGAAGGAAGCGGCGCCGTGGCTGGTTTATACGGGGGAGGCAACGTTGGTGGTTCTTTTCGTGCATGATGTCCTCGGAAGCGTATGGCGTTAAGCTGCAAAAATATGGGATAAAGACGGGAACAATCGCCCGCTATGTACAACTTTAATCTTTGGATCCTGCCAATTGGGTGACGGAAAGGTGACAATCTTGTCATGATCCGGTCATGAGTTTTTCAGAATCCAAGGCGTACCATCTCGGAAGAGGTTGCAGTATCCGCTAGTCATTCAGGTGTGACACGGAGCCGATATCCATTGGGAGGTTCGTCCGTATGTCTTGGGATCACGGTAAACAGCAAGGAGTATCCCTGGCGGGGGTGGGGCATGCTACCAGCTTGACCCTGTCGATAAGCTTTGCCCTTTGCGTGGCCTTTGATCTGGCGTTCCCGGCTCATGCCATGTATGAAAGCTGGCAAAAGCTCTTGCCTGGTTTCGAATGGCTGAGCGCGAAGAGCTTTGCATTGGGGCTGGTAGAGAGCTATGGGTATGGCTGGTATTTCACCCTGGTCTGGGTGCCGCTCTACAATTATTTTTCGAACCGGACCGGCCATGGCGGCGGGCATGCTTGAGTCGGTGTTGCGTCGCGATGATCGTTCACCTATTGTGGTTGCGGGAGCCGGTCCGGCCGGTTTGGCCGCCGCGATTCATTTGGCCCAACATGGTTATCCCGTTATCGTCCATGAGGCCAAGGGTGAGGTCGGAAGTCGTTTCGGCGGCGATTTTCAGGGCCTGGAAAACTGGACGACCGAGGACGATGTGCTGGAGGTCATGAGGGCTCAGGGCCTGACAACGGATTTTGAGGCCCTGCCTTGTCGGCGTGGTCTGGCCTATGATCCCCGACGTCAACAATACGAGATCGGGAGCCGGGAACCCCTTTTCTATATGGTGGAGCGTGGCCCGGGGCCTCATACGCTGGATACCGCATTGCTCCGTCAAGCAGAGGCGCTGGGCGTCGAAATACGATTCAACAGCAGACTGAAGCATCTGAGCGGCGAAGGCATCCTTGCGACCGGTCCCAAGGTGGCGGATGCGATCGCCGTTGGCTATCACTTTGATACGGATATGGAGGATGGTTTCTGGGTCATATGTGACGATAACCTGGCCCCTAAGGGATATGCCTATCTGTTAGTCATGAACGGCCGCGGAAACGTCAAGACCTGCATGTTTGAGGGATTTTCCCGGGAAAAGGACTACGTTGAGCGTACGGTAGAGACCTTTACCGACCTTATTGGCCTGGATATGAAGAATCCCGTGGACCATGGCGGGAGTGGAAATTTTCGTATCCCGAGCATGGCGACTAGCGGAAAGCACCCTCAAATAGGAGAGCACGCCGGTTTTCAGGATACCCTTTGGGGATTCGGGATGCGGTTGGCCATGACCTCGGGGATTCTCGCGGCGCGAAGCCAGATGAAAGGGGACTCCTATGAACGGCTTTGGCGGCAGGCCATGATGTCCCAGATGCAAGCCTCTGTCGTCAATAGATGGCTTTTCAGCCGACTCGGTAACCGGGGTTACGGCTGGTTTCTGGCGCGGTATTCCTCCAGTACGGATTTGAGGGGCGCGTTAAGAAGCCACTATCGGATGTCATTTCTAAAGCGCATGCTGAGCCAATTGGCTCGTTTTCATTACCGCAGTCACCGGCTGGATCAGGGTTGTCATCAGTCCGATTGCACGTGTATCTACTGTCGCAGTCGGTGCCAGAATTAGTCAGAGGGTCCCTGGCCTTCAAGTTTTTTTCCGTGCGCATAATATCCTTATTAGATTCGTTGTTGCCCCAACCAAAGGAGATCTGCATGAAAACGCGTTATCAAGCACTGTTGGCCTTCTCTCTCGCCACTTTACTGGCGACACCTACGTATGCCCATGACTCATCAGAGCACGAAGGGGGACGTGAAGCGCCCGACTGTGCGGCGATGAAGAATATGGAGGGAATGGGGGGCATGGACAGTCATGATCCGGTGATGATGGCGATGATGGCACAGTGCACGGATGTGACTGATAAAGCCGATGGGGATGCCCGCCATCATGAGAAAAAGGGGCATGATCATGAGGACGGTGACCCCCACCATCATGACGAAAATGGGCACGATCATGACAAGAAATGATTCTTCAGTCACCCAGAGGACACATAGGCTATGAAGATCAAGGCATTGGTCGCGCTGGCCCTGGTCGCGCTGCTAGGCGGGGTCGGGTTTCTGTATTCCGGGCTCTATCCGATCGGGGCCGATGTGCCTCATTTCAAACTGACCTATTGGGCGCTTGAGACCTTGCGTGACTCATCGGTTGCCCGCGCGTCGAAAGACATTGAGGTTCCAGACCTCAGTAACCCCCAGCTATTGCTCGCCGGTGGCGCCGATTACAATGACATGTGCGCGGCTTGTCATCTCAAACCAGGGAAAACCAAGAGTGACATGAGCCAGGGACTCTATCCCGCGCCGCCCAATCTTGCCGGGTCTGGCGCGGCTGGTCACGACCACGATGCCGGCGAAGGTCTGGCGCAACGGGCCCAGCGTCAGTTTTGGACCATCAAACACGGCATAAAGGCGTCGGCCATGCCGGCTTGGGGTAAGACCCACGATGACAAACGTATTTGGGCCATGGTGGCATTTCTGCAAAAACTTCCTGATCTTAATCCTGTGCAGTATCAGATTATTACGGCACGTCGATCATCAGATGCCGGGCATGGAGGCAGTCGTGAAAATTGATGACGGGGCGTAACTGTTCAGCGTGTTTGGATTTTGGTTCAGTACAAGGCATTTTCGCACAGAGAATGTGAGCATATAGGCCATATGTGATCATTCGAGTACGAAAATAACGCCGTAACGGGCCAAAAGATGAATTCGCTGAAATAGTTACGACCGGGCTTGACTTGAGGGTTACCACCAGGTTTTAGGATTAAGCCGGTTATTGTATGGTTTATAGGAGGGGCGTGATGTTACGGGTCTTGCTGGTGATATTGGGATTGGTTGTGGTTTCCCCGGTCACTGCAGGAGAGACCTCCCATTTCAAGGCCTTGTTTGGTGAATTGCTGGCCCGATATTGGCGTCCGGTTGTAACCATCCACGACATAGAGACGACGGTTTTCGACTATGGACTCATGCAGCGTGAGGCCAAACCGCTTATGGACGAAATCGTCGTAACCTTGGAACGGGTCGATCCGTCGACCCTGGGCAAGGATAATGAAGCCAAGGCCTTCTGGATCAACGTCTACAACTTCGCCGCCATGCGCATGGTGGTTGATGCCTACCCGGTGGCATCCATCACCAGTTTCAAGATCAGTCTGATCAAACATCCGTGGTCGAAAAAGTCGATCAGCGTGGGTGGGCGGCGCTACAGTTTGAGCGAAATCGAACGGGAGATCCTGCTGCCAGGGTTCAATGACCCGCGCATCGTCTTCGCCGTCAGTTGCGCAGCGGTCAGTTGCGCCGATCGTGGCGCGGAACCCTTTGACGGAACCCGCTTGGATGAGCAAATGGATGGCCTCATCAGGCACTTTTTTCGCAATCCCAAGAAAGGTTTGTCATTGAATCGTGAGACAAACACGCTGACACTGTCGTGGATACTCGAAAAGGACCGCGACCTTTTTCAGGGTGACGATGCGGGCGTGATGGCATTCGTCATCCCTTATCTGGATAAAACGCAACAGGGGTGGTTGGCAACACATATGGTCAAGGTCGGCTATTTTGACCATGACTGGACGCTGAATGACCTCGCCCGGGCGGACCGCAGATGAAGGAAGAAAACGCGTATGGTCTCGCATTGCAGCAGACATTGGCTCAGTAGCGTTCCAGGGCGATCCACATTGACGAAAGTGAGGCAAGAAATGGTAGATGAAAAAGATCCGGTATGCGGTATGAGTGTCTCTGAGGAGTCTGTCCATCGTGCCGAATACGAAGGACAAAGCTATCATTTCTGCAGCGATACCTGTCAGAAAAAGTTCAAAGCGGCGCCTGGGCAATACCTGCGCGATGAGGTGGTGCACGATCATGAATGTTGTGATGGGAAGGCGCATGACCATTCGGCGCAGGCGGCTGCCAATACCAAGACGGCAGATGTCTCCAAACTCTATACCTGTCCCATGCATCCCGAAATTCAACAGCATGGCCCGGGCAGTTGTCCGAAGTGCGGTATGGCGCTCGAACCGATGATGGGATCCGGGGGGGTGGCAGCGCCTTCAACAAAAACCGAATACACCTGCCCCATGCACCCGGAGGTGGTACAGGATCATCCTGGAAACTGCCCCAAATGCGGCATGGCGCTAGAGCCGCGCAACGTGGCGGTGGCCGAGGAGGACAATGCCGAACTGCGCGACATGACACGCCGTTTCTGGGTCAGCACCGTGTTGGCCATCCCTGTCTTTTTCAGCGCCATGGGCGCCGAATTCTGGCCGGATACGTTTATCGCACTGGTAGCGCCGAAAACGCGACAGTTGCTGGAGATGCTGTTGGCCACGCCAGTGGTGCTGTGGGGCGGCTGGCCGTTCTTTGTGCGCGGCTGGCAGTCGTTGGTGACGCGCAACCTCAACATGTTTACCCTCATTGGCCTGGGCGTGGCGGTGGCCTGGGGTTACAGCATGGTGGCCGTGTTCATGCCGGATATTTTTCCGCGTGCGGTGATCAACGAACGCGGCGTGGTGCCGGTCTATTTCGAGGCTGCGGCGGTGATTACCGCCCTGGTGTTGCTGGGTCAGGTGCTGGAGTTGCGTGCCCGCAGCCAGACCAATGCTGCGATTAAGTTATTACTCGGCCTGGCGCCCAAGACGGCGCGCATCGTCCGCGATGATGGCACGGAAGAGGACATCCCGCTGGAGGATGTCCAGCCCGGTGACAAGCTGCGCATTCGTCCCGGCGAGAAGGTGCCGGTGGACGGCACGGTGGTCGATGGCACGAGTCATGTCGATGAATCCATGGTCACCGGCGAACCGGTCCCGGTGGAAAAGGGCAGCGGCGCCAAGGTGATCGGTGCAACGGTCAACGGTACCGGCGGTCTGTTGATGACGGCGGAAAAGGTCGGCGCCGACACCCTGCTGGCACAGATCGTCCACATGGTGGCCGAAGCGCAGCGCTCGCGCGCGCCGATCCAGAAACTGGCGGACATGGTGGCCGGTTATTTTGTCCCTGCAGTGGTGTTGGTTGCCGTCATCACCTTGATCGTTTGGGGTGTCTGGGGGCCGGAACCGCGCCTGGCCCATGCGGTGATCAACGCCGTGGCGGTGCTGATCATCGCCTGCCCCTGCGCGTTGGGGCTGGCCACCCCCGTTTCCATCATGGTCGGTACCGGCCGTGGCGCCACGATGGGTGTGCTGTTCAAGAATGCCGAGGCGCTGGAGGTGATGCGCAAGGTCGACACCCTGGTGGTGGACAAGACCGGCACCCTCACGGAAGGCCATCCGGAGCTGGTGAGCGTGACCCCGGCCGAGGGTTTCGACGAAACAGAGATCGTGCGCATGGCCGCCAGCCTCGAACGTGGCAGTGAGCATCCCCTGGCCGCCGCCATTGTCCGTGGTGCGGAGCAGCGTAAGATTGAATTGGCAGCGGCGGAGGATTTCCAATCCGTCACCGGCAAGGGGGTCACCGGGGTGGTGGATGGCCGTAAGATCGCCCTGGGTAATATCAAGCTGCTTGAGGAACTCGGCATCGACGCGGGTAAGCTGCCGTCGCAGGCTGACACCCTGCGTGAGGAGGGCCAAACGGTGATGTTGCTGGCCGTCGATGGTCGTGTCGGCGGTCTGATCGGCGTGGCCGACCCGATCAAGGAGACCACCGCAGAGGCGATTCGCATTTTGCACGAAGAAGGTATCCAGATCGTTATGCTTACCGGCGACAACCGCAAGACCGCCGAGGCGGTGGCGGCCAAACTCGATATCGACCAGGTGCAGGCCGAGGTGTTGCCGGATCAGAAGGCCGCCGTGGTCAAGAAACTCCAGGCCGAGGGGCGCATCGTCGGCATGGCCGGCGACGGCATCAACGATGCGCCCGCCCTGGCCCAGGCCCAGGTGGGAATCGCGATGGGCACCGGCACCGACGTGGCCATGGAGAGCGCCGGGGTTACATTAGTGAAAGGTGACCTGCGCGGCATCGCCCGATCACGGCAATTGTCGCGTGCCACCATGCGCAACATTCGCCAAAACCTGTTCTTCGCCTTCATCTACAACGCCGCCGGGGTGCCGGTGGCCGCCGGGATATTGTATCCATTCTTCGGAATTTTGTTGTCGCCGATGATCGCTGCCGCCGCCATGAGCTTTAGCTCTGTATCGGTGATCACCAATGCCCTGCGTTTGCGGCGCACCAGTCTGTGATTGATGTGGTTTAGCGCGATGCGCAGTGTACGCGTTGTCGTTATGGCGAATTGAAAAATAGTTTGACAGGGTGAATCGGTTATGGCCTACAGGGCATATTTATGCGCAGGAAGGTGATCGGGATGAATATGGAAACAGGGCACAAAGTGGCATGGTGGCGTTCCCGCCGTGGACTGGCGTTGCTCGTCTTTGCCGCGGTCGCGGGGTTTTTCCTGCTGGGTGAGCATCGTGCCCATGCGTTGGGGTGGCTGCCATGGTTGTTGCTCCTTGGCTGTCTGTTGATGCATTTTTTTATGCACGGCGGCCATGACGGAGGACACAGGCATGACTGAAGCCGCACCTTCCTATGGTTTGTGGTCATTGGTGATTCTCAATTCGGCGATTTTCATTTTCTTCGCCTTTAGTTTCTTCAAACCGCGGAGCAAACGCGACTGGCGCAGCTTCGGTGCCTTCTCAGCCTTTCTGGTGGCTCTGTTCACCGAGATGTATGGGTTTCCGTTGACCATCTATCTGCTCTCCGGCTGGCTGCAGACCTATTATCCACAGGTGGACTGGCTCTCCCACGATGCCGGGCACCTGCCGGAAATGCTGTTCGGCTGGAGGGCCAATCCTCACTGGGGACCGTTTCATATTCTGAGCATGGCCTTCATCGGCGGTGGCTTCTGGCTGCTCGCTTCCGCCTGGCGTGTGCTTTACGCCGCTCAGACCGGCGGTACCTTGGCCACCGAAGGGCCTTACGCGCGCATTCGCCATCCGCAATATGTGGCCTTCGTCCTGATCATGCTCGGTTTTTTGTTGCAGTGGCCGACGATTTTGACGCTGTTGATGTTCCCCGTTCTGGTCTACATGTATCTCCGGCTGGCGCGTTATGAGGAAAGATCGGTTCGGGCGGAATTCGGTGCTGACTATGAACGTTACGCCGGGCGCACCCCCGCGTTCCTGCCGCCGCTGCGGTTTCAAAAACACCATAAAATGTAGCGGTGATGATCATGAGCAAACAGCGCGCGGCGGCCCCCGGAGACCCGTCAGCAGTGGGTTCCACCGATCCCAAAACAACCCATGTCTTCAGCGACGATGCGCGTCATATCCTGATCGCCGAGGCCGCCTATCTCATCGCCGAGTGGCGCAGGGCTGGACGACTGGCTGCGGGCCGAGGCGGCATTCGACGCCCGTTTGTCAACAAGTGAATAAAACATCCCATGGCCGCTATTGACGATTTTACGCATGAACCGCGCGTCGCCTATTTCTCGATGGAGATTGCGTTGCACAACGAGGTTCCGACCTACTCGGGGGGCTCGGTGTACTCGCCGGTGACACCCTGCGCTCCGCCACCGATCTGGAAGTACCGGTGGTTGCGGTAACGCTGGCGAGTACGATGGGGTATTTTTGTCAGACCATCGATAACGAGGGCCGGCAAACGGAGCAGGCCTCGCCCTGGGAGCCGACCAAGTGGACGGCTCCCCTGGATGCGATCGCGGCGGTGACCATTGAGGGCCGGCGGCTGGCTCTATGTCCTCAAGGGTCATATGAATGGTGCACAGCCGGTCGTGTTGCTCGACACCGATCTGGAGCAAAACAGTCCGGACGATCACACGACAGCTTTATGGAGGTGACAAGGTCTACCGGCTCAAGCAGGAGATCATCCTGGGCACCGACGTCGATCAACTCAGGAACCTCGCCAAGAGCGTTACAGTGGAGTAGTCGCGAGATTAGGTCTGTATATGTTGATTAGAGAAAATTAAGTCCGTCACAGTTGTAGTGCGCCAAGGATTTAACTTATTGATATATGTTCAAATATATCATAATTTAGCGCGATTTAGAGCAGGTCTGTCCAATTTCCGGGGTCCATTTCTATCTCTCCTAACCAACTGAATAATATGATGGTTATGTGGCCACGCTATTTTGACAGACTTTTATGCTGATTTCGATAAATGAAATGATAATATAATTAACAAGTTAAAATTAATGTAGTGAAAAACTTAATTTCGATTAATCAATATTATTTTGAGTGAATAAAGCCGAAAACACTGTAACCCGTCGATCTGGAGTGTAAATGGGGTCTGTTCATAAAACGCAGCACGTCACAACTGGAGACGGTCTGAACACGTGATCAGCGATCGGGCGAGCGCCCCGGTTCCGAATGAGTCCGAGGCCAGGGGATAATCGCGAAAATGGAACCGCCAAGGCCCTCCTGTTGTAAGGCGCAAAAAAGATCCGCAACAGGACCCTCAGATTCATCACCAGGAAGATGCTATTGATTCAAGCACCAGAGGTTCGGCCCACTTCGCCCGAATGTGGTTGAGGCGATGCGCTCAGGATTGAATATGGCGATAATGCCATTCACCTTACCTTTGGTGTTTTATATAAAAATTCTTTTTTAGCCCCTGACACCAGCGCCACAGGCCCGAGATTGTCAGCAGAATTATGGCCACTGCTGCCATATCCATCAGGTAGGGTCCCCAGCGGCCAAACAGGCGTCCGCTATGCAGATCGAGCAATACACGCTCATAGCTCAAAGCATGTTTTTTATAGTCCGCAATCATTTTATCTTCAAAATTGGTTTCAGATTTTATTGGTTGTGACCACTCGATGCTCTGTTCGTCGGTTAATTCCCGCCAGTTGACTAGGTCCTGATCGGCGATAAAAACTCTCTCGCCAAGTTGCAGGACAATATGGTTGCTGTCGTCCTGGCCGATGACAGTGATGTTATTTTCAGTGGTGGGTAAATGCGTAATGTGCTCAATCACTTCACCCCCGCTGGTGACAAGTAACAGTTCCTGCTCAAAGGCCAGCGTTACGAACAAGCTGTTTGCAACGGCCCCGACGAGTTGCTGCTGTCTGAGTAGTGGTTTGCCATTGATAAACAGCTGCTCACCAAGCTGTGAAATGGTATTAGAGTCAGCCTTGAAATGGCGTGACTGCGCCGGTATGTCAATGCCATACCATGCATGCAGCAGTCCTGAATCAACGTTTTTTTTGTCCAGTGCTAGCGATGCTGTGTGGTTCAACAGGAGTCCCGTGATAGCCAATATTAAGACAAACAGTGCCGCCGCCAGTCCGGCGCGCCGATGCCAGCGGGCAATTGTGCTCTGCTTAATCTTGAAATTAGCAGGGTTACTCATGGCTCTGTTGTCACCTGTTGGTGCAGGTAGAGCGCCAGTCGAGCCAGCTTTTCTGCGGCACGAACAGAAAGTGTGGCGCCACTGATGCCATCAATCGCTCCATCCAACCTCAGATTTTGGCCCAGTCTTCGCTTGTGAAATTGTTGAGTAAAAAATGGGTAACGTATTTCGCTGCCTCGGCTTTCGCGGAAAATAAGCACGCTCAGACGTTCTATCTTGCCAGCCTTGATCGCCACGCCCAAGGTGATCGGTTTTTCCTTGCCGATTTCCTCCAGTATCCAGGCTGTGGTCTCATCCTGTTGCCAATATCTCAACCGTAGCGTCGGATATGGATGTCCGAGGATCCGCTTGATTGACGTTTGCAGCTCCTGAGACAACCATAACAGTTTGGCCATATTTTGCTGTTTGCCAAATACTTCATCTATAAACGTTCCCGGTTTCTGATAAACGCCGCGAGCCGACGTCGGTGTGGCACAGAGCGCCAACACCAGCGCGAGCAACGTTGCGCCTGACGGTTTCAGTGGGGAGGAGAGGAGAAACATCGTCAGAATTGGTATCCGATACCGGCGTTAAAACCGCTCCTTTCGGTTGCACCTTTGTCGTAGCTTTCCAGGTCGAGCTTGACCACCACATCTTCGTGCAGCCACCAGTTCAGACCGATGTTGGTCTGCTGTTCTTCGCTGTCGGCAGCATTGCCCGCGCTCTTGTCCCAGGCATTGAAGCGGGCGAACACGCCCAGCTGCGGCAATACCTTGTAGGAACCTTCGATGTAATAGCCTTGCTGCTCATTCTTGCCCGCCGCCTTGGGCGCGGTACCGTTGATATCCCACATGGCGTAGAGCGCCTTGACGCCGAACGGGCCGCTGTTCCAGATCGCGTGGGTTTCGATCAGGGTGGCGCCGTTGGTATCGGTCGCAGCGCCCTGGGCCAGGTCGGGCTGGTTCTGGGCAGACAGCGCCAGTTCGATGCCGGCCATCCCGGTATATTTGACCCGGCCCGTCACGGCTAAATCGTTGGCCATGGCCCCCCCGACCTTTTGTCGGCCGCCGCGGATGTCTCCAGTAGTGCTGTTGAGTCCTGAGTGTAGGGCCAGATCATAGCTCCAGCCCGGCGCCAACCTGCCGCTCAGCCCCGCACCGCCTTCCCACCAAGTGGCAGGGATAATGTCTTTCTCTACCGGGTTTCGCTCCACACCATAGAAAGTGGTGGGCTCATGGGTCTCATTGATAACACCCACCGGCACCAGAAACAGACCGCCCTTGGCCGTATGGTTTTCGTTCAGGTCATATTCGATATAGGCCTGTTCCAGCTCAATTTCACCTCCCTGACCCTCACCGGCGATGGAGTGTTCAAGCTCCAGTTCTGAAAAAAAACGTACCTGGTCGGAAAACTCATGATTGAGGAACAGGACAAAACGATGGAAATCAATCTCTTTCTGCTTGCCGGTAATCACGCCGTTGACCTCGGTCTCGGTGTTGTTATAGTGCATTTCGCCGTAGCCACCGATAGTGGTTGCCGAGCCGGAGCCCTGTTGCATTAGGCCTTCCACGGCGTTGGTGGTCTGGTCGAGCTGGCTTTGCAGGGTTTCAACCTGCTGTCTCAGTTGGTCCAACTCAGCACCCGCCAGGGCTGGGACACTGATCAGTGATGCGACAGCTACGCAGATAAGTGCGTATTTTTGTTTGTTCATATGCCCTTCTTTATTAATAATAATGAGAATCATTCGCAATAGAGAAAGATTGTATCCATCTGAAACAATAAATGCAAATGATAACCATTATCATTTATGATGTAATCATTGCTTTGTACATCTCAAGCCACCAAATATCACATCCCCTGTGCAAATCGAATCTGCGTAAAACTGAGGTGGCTTTGATTTCGAGATATGATTTTAGTTGTTTGACGTGTCCGCTGTCGGGATGCTTTACACTTTAAAGCAAAGGCATCCATGGTTTGGCAACACAAGCTAGGCATGATAATTGCTCGTTCTCACATTCCCTATATGCGCTATATGCCCTGATTTTTTGTGGAGCGGGGCCGGGGCGAAGCCACTATTGGACAGTTAAGGAGATGAGAGAATGATAAATAGCCGCAAGTTAGGCCGTTACATGGCGGTCGGTTTATTGATGATGACGGGTGCAGCGCAGGCGACCCTGATCAACCGCGGTGGCGGCATGATCTATGACTCGGCGCAGAACCTGACCTGGCTGCAAGATGCCAATGCCGGTGCGGGTTCAAGCTTTGATAATGGTCGCTCCGCGACGGATGGCCGGATGACCTGGGACAGCGTCACGGCTTGGGCGGCGAGCCTGACGGTAGGGGGCTTTACGGACTGGCGTCTGCCGACGCCCCTGAATGCCGGTGGTTCGGGGCTTTGCGGTGGCTACCACTGTACCGGCAGTGAGCTGGGGCATCTGTTCTATACGGAGCTGGGTGGCAGGGCAAGATCTTCGATCCTGAGCGCCAGTGATCCGAACGGCTATCTGCCCCTGTTCAGCAACGTGCAGCCCGGCACGTACTGGTTGGGTATGGAGTATGCGCCCCTTACCGGCTACGCGTGGTTCTTCAATGCCGCCAAGGGTTTCCAGGATGTCACCCTTAAGCGCGCTGGGCTTTTTGCCTGGGCCGTTCGTTCCGGCGATGTCGCTGGCGTGCCTGAGCCAGCCACGGTGCTGTTGATGACCCTCGGGCTGGCAGGGTTGGGTTTGGCAAAGAGGGGCAGGCGCCAGTGACGTTGATGATTCTTTGATTCGGGTGATTTGACCCCTTGGGGGGGGGCTTAGGGGGAGACTTCCCCCTAAGCGCCACCCATTTGCCATTTTGGGGCGTGCCGGAATTTTTTACCCCATGGCGCGCTATGAGCATCTGCCGATCTACAGGGAAAAGGGGGCAGAATTATTTACAGGCTCCAAATAATCCCTCCACCCCACCTTCCCAGAGAAAATAAATCTGTCCCCTTTTCTCGTCCCCTTTTCTCCCATATTGCCAGCCTAACTCCCTGCCCGCATTCGGATACTTGCGCTCCAATGCGTAAGGCAGATAGACTGGAGCGACGTTGTTCAGGAGATCCTGCTCATGGATGGTACGCACCTTGTCGAATTGACATCTCAGCGGTTCCACAAGCGACTGAGACAACATCGTACGCCTGTCCTTCCCGCCTT
>Ga0316204_10003857_pt1 | contig 28607 bp, 23 predicted proteins | sample 6monrhotite_MG_2_FD_205661 | JGI IMG/M metagenome (GOLD analysis project Ga0316204, IMG submission 205661) | Microbial mat bacterial communities from mineral coupon in-situ incubated in ocean water Damariscotta River, Maine, United States -... | ecosystem: Environmental > Aquatic > Marine >...
GCCGCCTCCTGATCATCCTTGGCGAAGGCCTACCATCCTCCTCCCGCAGGACCACCCCTGAACGCCGCACCAACAAGGGGACATTTTAGCTTGGGAGAAAAGGGGACATTTTAGAATTGCGTTGACACATCCGTTTTTCGGGCCTTAGCGTTAGCCAACCGAACGTGTGCCCTCTGCTGAGAATCTATTCAGATCGGTTCAACTCAACGCCAACATGGCGTTGAGCGCGGTGCGGGCCTGTTCGATGTCGTCGATGGGAACCTTGATGCGGTTCGTTACCTTGCCCTCAACAAGACCTTCGAGGACGTTCAGGAGACTTTCGGGATCGGTGCGGAACATGGTCGAGCACATGCAGATGGTGGGCGACATGAAGTGGATGGACTTGCCCTCGTTGCGGAAACGTTCGGCCAAGCGGTTGACAAGGTTGAGTTCGGTGCCGACGAGCCAGCGCGTATTGGCCGGGGATTGGGCGATAGCCTGGATGATATATTCGGTCGAACCGACCTCGTCTGAAAGCTCGCAGACCTCGAACGAGGCCTCAGGGTGTGAAATAACGCGCGCGTCCGGATAGCGGGCGCGGAAGTCATGAATATGCTCGGGCTGAAACATCTGATGGACCGAGCAAAAGCCCTTCCAGAGGATCATCCTGGCCTTTCGGATCACCTCAGGCGCCAACCCACCCATCGGTTGATCGAAGTCCCAAACGACCATTTCTTCGAGCGGAATGCCCATACGGTACCCGGTGTTCCGGCCCAGGTGCTGATCGGGGAAGAAGAGCACCTTTTCGCGTCTTTCAAAGGCCCAATCAAGGACTTTTCCGGCATTAGATGAGGTGCAGACGATACCACCGTGGCGACCGCAGAAGGCCTTGAGGTCGGCGGCGGAATTGATATAGGTCACGGGCGTGACCTGCTCGTCGGGCGACAGGACCTCGCCGAGTTCGCGCCATGCGCGCTCCACCTTGGCCAGATTGGCCATATCCGCCATAGAGCAACCGGCGGCGAGATCGGGCAAGATCGAGACCTGATCGGTACGCGAGAGTATATCGGCGACTTCGGCCATGAAGTGCACGCCGCAGAAGACGATATACTCGGCCTTCGACTGCGCGGCGGCCTGAGAAAGCTTCAGCGAATCGCCCGAGACGTCGGCATGATGGAACACCTCGTCACGCTGATAGTGATGTCCGAGAATGATGAGCCGCTCGCCAAGCTCGCGGCGCGCGGCATCGATGCGCTCGGCGCATTCAGCGTCGCCCAGAGGCGTCACCATGGAACGGATAATTGAGACATCAGCGACCATGCCGCACCCTCATTTGTCTGGAGCTGATACCTGCTTTTGACGCAGGCGAATCCCGAGTTCCTTCAACTGCGGATCATCTACCGGGCTAGGAGCCTGTGTCAACAGGCAGGTCGCGGTCTGCGTCTTCGGGAAGGCGATGACCTCACGGATCGACTGCGCACCACTCATGAGCATGACCAGACGGTCGATGCCGAAGGCGATGCCGCCATGCGGCGGACAACCATACTTAAGCGCATCGAGCAAGAAACCGAATTTTTGTTCGGCCTCCTCCGTGCCAATGCCGAGCAGCTCAAGCGTCGCCGACTGCATCTCGGTTCGGTGGATGCGGATCGAACCACCACCCACCTCGACACCGTTCAGAACAAGGTCATAGGCCCGGGACAAACAGCTGCCCGGATCGGCGACCATGGTCTCAGTATCGACAGCCGGCTGCGTGAACGGATGATGCAGGGCCACCCAGCGCTTGTTGTCGCCATCGTATTCGAACATCGGGAACTCAGTGACCCAGACCGGACGCCAGCCGTACTCGACCAGCCCCAGGTCGTGGCCAAGGCGCACGCGCAGGGCCCCGAGGGACTCGTTGACGATGGTCGCCTTATCGGCGCCAAAGAAGACCAAATCGCCATTGGCGGCCTCGGTGCGCTTCATGATGGCGTCGACGACTTCATCGGGCAGGAATTTCAGGATCGGGGACTGCAGACCCTCGCGGCCGGCAGCGAGATCGTTGACCTTGATATAGGCAAGCCCCCGGGCGCCGTAGATGCTAACAAACTTCGTGTAGTCGTCGATCTCCTTGCGGGTCAGCTTGCCGCCCTCCGGCACCCTCAGGGCCGCGACACGGCTACCGGCATCGCGGGCCGGCCTCGAGAAGACCTGAAAATCGACCTCCGTCATGAGGTCGCCGACGTCGATAAGTTCAAGCGGGATACGCAAGTCCGGACGGTCGATGCCAAAACGACGGATGGCCTCGGCATAAGGCATGCGCGGGATCGGATCCGGCAAGGGCACCTCAAGAACCTTGAGGAATAGATCACGGATCATCCCCTCGACGATCCCCATCAGGGCATCCTCATCGACGAACGAGGCCTCGATATCCAACTGGGTGAATTCGGGTTGGCGATCGGCGCGCAGATCCTCGTCGCGGAAGCAGCGCACAATCTGATAATAGCGATCCATGCCCGACATCATGAGCAGTTGTTTGAAGAGCTGGGGCGACTGCGGCAGTGCATAGAACTCGCCCGGATGAACGCGACTCGGCACGAGATAGTCGCGAGCGCCTTCCGGCGTCGAACGGGTCAGCATCGGGGTCTCGACGTCCATGAAGCCCGCATCCTCGAGATGACGACGCAGGGTATGACAGACCTTGGAACGCAGCTGAAAACGCTGAAACATCTCCGGCCGACGCAGATCGATATACCGATAGCGCAATCGAACATCCTCGCCGACTTCCTGTTCGTCATCGAGTGGGAACGGGGGGGTCTCGGCGCTGTTCAGGATCTCCAGACCGTCGCCCAGGACCTCGATCATACCGGTCCTCAGTCCTGGGTTGACCGTGCCCTCTGGCCGGTTTCGCACACGTCCCGTGACACGCAGGACGTATTCACTACGCACGCGCTCCGCGATGGCAAAATTTTCCTCGGAATCCGGATCGAAAACGACCTGAACCAACCCTTCACGATCCCTCAAATCAATAAAGATGACACCACCATGATCACGGCGCCGGTGAACCCAGCCACATAGTTCTACTGTTTGATCGATCAGGGCCTCGTCGACCAGGCCGCAATAATGGGAGCGCATAACCACCTCAGAAAGGAAACTCTAATTTAAGATAAGGAAGAATAAGGACCAGCAAAAAACCAGCAATCTTAAGGTGTTAGGCCGTCTAATGCAAGTCCTGCGCATCGCTTTCCCCGGGACTCCCAGCACCTTTCCTCGGAACGATGACCCCCAGCGACATAATGATCTTGACGGCCTCATCGACGGACATCGACAGTACGATCACATCATCCCTAGGCACCATGATAAAAAACCCCGAGGTCGGGTTGGGCGTGGTGGGCACAAAGATGTTGATGACATCGGTCCCGGTCTTCTCCTGCACCTCGCCGACTACCGAACCGGTATGAAACGCCAATGTCCAAATCCCCTTACGTGGATACTCAATAAGCAGTACCTCGCGAAAGGAGTTGTTTTGGGATGAGACCAGGGTCTCCGTGATCTGCTTGACACCGGTGTAAATCGTTCGAATAAAGGGGATTTTGGCCATCAGCCGTTCCCCAGCCGAGACCATCTGGCGGCCAAACAAATTGGCGGCCAGGGCCCCGGTCAACAGCACGATCGCGGCCGACAGCACGATTCCAAGCCCGGGAATATCGACCCCGAACACGACCTCCGGCCGCAAATCCTGCGGGATCAACAGCAGGGTCTGGTCCATAAAGTTGACCAGCAGTCGAATCACGAGAATCGTGACGCCCAGTGGCAACCAGACCAACAGACCAGCGATCAAATAACGCCGTAGCGTAACAAACCTCCTGAGCGGCTCCGACATAAGGATGGGTTCTAGCTGTCGGGGCAGGCCGCCGGACAGGCGCCGCCACCGCACTCCGCCTTACCCGTTTCAGGCGCAGGCGCGGCCTTCTGCCCGCCCTTGAAGTCGGTCTCATACCAACCACTGCCCTTAAGGCGAAAACCGGCGGCCGAGACCTGCTTTCGCAAGGCCGCCTTCCCGCAATCAGGACAATCCGTCAAGACGGGATCGCTCATCTTCTGAAGGGCTTCCAGATTGTGGCCACATGACTCACAGGTGTATTCATAAATTGGCATAAGGGGCCTCAAGCGTTCTGTATACAATATTGGCTATCATAGCAGTTCCGATGGCACGCCACCGGAACTCTCAAAGAGATGGGGCTTTATCGAAATCTTTCAAGTACCGCGATACCCCCGCGGCCTGCATTCGCGTGGCGTATCAGCTTGATGCCGGGTCGCCCTGCTCCGCCACCTTGGCCTCCGACCACAATAAGAGTTTCTCGTTCAGATCGGTCTCTGCAAACAAGCGCCCATTTTGACGGGCGGCCGCCTCCATATGACGAAATCGGTGCTCGAAACGATGATTGGCCTTGCGCAATGCGGTCTCCGGATCGACACCGGCAAACCTAGCCAGATTGCTGATTGCAAGCAGGAGGTCACCCACTTCGTGCTCCACGCGGGCGGTCGCCGCATCAGGCAATGAATCCTCCCGAAGCTTGGAGACGTCAAGTTCCACACGCAGTTCGGCAAGCTCCTCGTCGACCTTGGCCAGAACCTGACCCATCGACGGCCACTCGAATCCGGCTCGAGCTGCCCTCGAGTTCAGCTTGTTGGCCCGAACCAGGGCTGGAAGGGCATGGGCGACGCCATCCAAAGCGCCTTCCCCCATATGAATATTGGGGTCGGCATCAGCCCTTTTTCGGCGCTCATCCGCCTTGATGGCATCCCAAGCAGACGCCAACTCGGCCGAATCCGCGAATTGCGCGTCGCCGAAGACATGTGGATGACGGCGGGTAAGCTTCCCGCAAATACCCGCCAGGACATCCTCCATTGTGAAGGCGCCGGACTCCTCCGCCATCCGCGAATAGAAGACCACCTGGAATAGGAGATCCCCAAGTTCATCGCGGAGTCCGTCCATATCCCCCGCCTCGATGGCGTCAGCAACCTCGTAAGCCTCCTCCAGTGTGAACGGAATGAGGCTCTCGAGGGTCTGCTGACAGTCCCATGGACAACCCGAGGTTGGGTTCCGCAGGTCGGCCATGATGGCCAATAGGCGATGCCAGTCCCTCATGACCCCACCCAATCAGCAATAATGGTTTCATCCGCCGAGATCAACCAGCGGATGAACCACGCTCCGTACCGGGAATCATCGCCACACAGCGCACACCCATGCTGATCAGGCCGGTGCCAACGTCCTCAACTACCGCAAAGAAACGCGTCTTGTCCGCAATATAGGCGCAAAACAGCGCCACGAGCAGGAAGGATACCGGTATACCCAAAGCCATCCCCAACAAGTGCTCACCCAGGAATTCGCTGAGGACCAACCAGAGCCCCAACAGGAGCACCAGGAGCCCCCCATACCAGACAAAGACCGCATAGGTAAAAAAGGACACTACCAGAAATCGTAGCAGTTGGATTACGGAAGACTCGAACCTCATTGTTCCACTCCTTTTTATCGCCGGGACCGTTGTGTAAATCATGCCCCTTTTTCTTCATATCATTGCGCGAAAAGAAACCTTCGCGCCCCCCTTTTGAGATATCGGCCGTGACCAGACACAGTTCAGCTAAGAAGCCGTCCGTTGCTGCGCCACGATCATTGCCTCGTCTCTCAATCCTTTCGCCGTATCCCCCTGAATGCCCTCCTCACGATAGATCAGCAGGCGCAGACCGGCGAACAATCTCAGCAGCTCGTTGTCCGCCAAACGAAAGTCGTCATTCTGTGGCCCGCCGCCGAGGACCCGATGACGCGTGAACGTCTGATAAAAAATGAGCCCGCCCGGGCGCAGGGCGGCAATCAATGCGGGCACAATTCCCCTGTCGAGGAAATGGCTAACGACGATGACATCGAACACCGACTCGCCAGGCGGCTCCATGACGATATCGCGAACGGCGCCATGGAGACTAAGCCCTAATTTCGTGGCGCGGGCCGTCAACCGGTCAATGGCCACCTGGGACACATCCCAGGCATGACTCTCAAATTCCCGGTCAGCAAGAAACAAGGCGCTGCCGCCGAGTCCGCAGGCGAGATCAAGCGACGTCCCACCGGTCGGCAGAAGGTGCTCGTTTTCCACCAGGACGCGGCAGGGATGCGCGGGCGGCCCCTCAGTACCTTGGTATATTCTATCCCATTTTTTCCTTGTGTCATTCATCACGTAAACGTTCCTGATTTTCAAACATTGAGGGTCTTATTTCCGCCAATAGGTTGGGGAGAACAAGACCAACAGAGTAAATATCTCAAGGCGGCCCAACAACATCGCCGCACACAACACCCATTTGGCTACGGGGTTGATGCCGGCGTAATTGGCGGCAACCTCGCCCAATCCAGGCCCCATATTGTTCATGCATGCGGCCACCGCCGAGAAAGCGGTTACCAGGTCCAGGCCTGTCGCGGTCAATATCAGCGACATAATACAGAAAGACATGACATAGAGCGCGAAGAACCCCCAGATCGAGTCAACGACATCCTGCGGCATGGGCTTCGACCCGACCTTAACCGGAAACAGGGCGTTAGGATGAACAAGACGGCGAATCTCCCGAACTCCCTGCTTGATCAACAGCAACACGCGAATGACCTTGAGACCACCGGATGTCGAGCCCGCGCAGCCACCGATAAAGCTCACCAGGATCAGCAAGATCGGCGCAAAGGGCGGCCACAACTGGAAGTTGTTCGTCGTAAACCCAGTTGAAGTCGCAAAGGAAATGGTCTGAAACAAAGCGTGATGAAAGGCCGTCGCGGCCGAGTCGTAGTAGTGCGCGCTTACCAATGCATAGGTCACCAACAGCGACGCAACGAGCAGGGTAGCCGTGTAAAACCGAAACTCTGAGTCCTCATAATACGGGCCCAGGCCCACCCTGCGCCAGGCAAAGAAATGGATGGAAAAATTGACCCCTGAAACAAACATGAAAAACATCGCGACGGAGTCGATCACCTCACTATGAAAAAACCCCATGCTGGCGTCGTGGGTCGAAAATCCTCCGGTCGCGATCGTCGAGAAGCTATGGGCTACTGCATCGAATACCGACATGCCCGCCATCCAGAATGACGCGGCGCAGATCACCGTCAAGGCTAGATAGACATACCAAAGCGCCTTGGCGGTCTCTGTCAGCCGTGGAGTCAGTTTGTTGTCTTTGACTGGCCCCGGCGTCTCGGCACGGTAGAGCTGCATGCCGCCGACCCCCAGCATCGGCAGGACCGCTACCGCGAGCACGATGATGCCCATACCGCCCAACCACTGCAGCTGTTGACGGTAGTAAAGCACGGACTTCGGCAAGTCATCGATTCCGACGATAACCGTCGCCCCGGTCGTGGTCAATCCGGACAACGACTCGAAGACAGCGTCGACGACACTGAGCTGTGGACTATACATAAAGGGAAAGGCGCCAAAGACGCCCAACACGAACCAGAATAGGACCACGATCAAGAAACCGGCGCGCAGGCGCAGGTCGGCGTTATGGCGTCTAACTGGCAGCCAGACCAGCAGGCCGGCGACGAAGGTCACCATGAAGGCGTCAATGAAAATCTTAAACGTGTCTTCTTCATAGATCCAGGCGACAAAACTCGGGGGCAGCATGGTCAGACTGAACAAGGCCAGCAAAGCCCCCACGACGCGTTGAATAGTCAATAGCTGCATGATCGGCTCGCCGGCTTTCCTATAATCGACTGAATCTTATATTGGCGTTTGAAAAACGCGCCCAAGGGATGGGTCGCAAAACGGCGACAAGGGAAAAAGCGGAGCGTACTTTTCGTATGTGAGTATTTTGAACTTGTTTCCAACGCCGCGATACGCCCTTCGGTGCGCTTTTCATAGGAAGGTCACGCCGACCTGGAACAGACGCTCCACCTCGTGGATGCGCCGTTTGTCGGTCAGAAACAGGATAACGTGGTCATCGGCCTGGATGACGGTGTCGTGATGAGCCACGATCACCTCCGTGCCACGAACCAGCGCGCCTATCGTGGCGCCGTGCGGCAGCTTGATCTCGGATATCTGGCGCCCCACCACGCTTGATGACGAGCGATCACCATGGGCGACGGCCTCAATGGCCTCGGCTGCACCGCGGCGCAGAGAATGGACGACAACGACGTCGCCACGGCGGACATAGGCCAGTAGACTTCCGATCGTCGACACTTGGGGCGAGATCGCGATATCGATCATGCTGTTCTCGACGAGATCAACGTAGGCAGGCCTGTTGACGACGGTCATGACCTTCCTGACGCCCAGGCGCTTGGCCAACATCCCAGACAGAATATTGACCTCGTCGTCATCGGTGATCGCGCAAAAGACATCGGTGTGCTCGATATTTTCATCGAGCAGCAGTTCCTCGTCCGCGGCATCGCCCTCAAGGACGAGGGCTTTGTCGAGGACCTCGGACAGCTCCCGGCAACGCTCTGGATTGCGCTCGATGAGCTTGACCCGATGACTGCCCTCCAAGACGCGGGCTAGCCCCAAGCCAATATTGCCACCGCCAACCAGGATGATGCGTTTGACGGGGCGATCAGCCCGCCTCAATTCGCCAAGGACGGCGCCAATATCCTCGGTCGCGGCGATAAAAAAGACCTCGTCATCAACCTCAATAACGGTATCTCCCTTAGGGATGATAGCCGTGCCCTGCCGGAAAATGGCCGCGACCCGAGTCCGCACATTGGGCATATGGGCCTTCAAATCACGCAGTTCATGCCCCACGAGCGGTCCCCCATGATAGGCCCGTACGACGACGAGCTGCACGCGGCCACCTGCGAAGTCAAGTACCTGCAGGGCGCTTGGGAATTCGACCAAACGCTGCACTTGATCAATGATCAACTGTTCCGGGCTAATCCGAAGGTCGACAGGAAAGGCCTCCTGACTGAACAGCTCGGCGCGATTGAGGTAGTCTCGCTCTCGCACCCGGGCAATCTTGGTGGGGGTGTGGAACAGGGTATAGGCGACCTGGCAGGCGACCATATTGGTCTCGTCGCTGTTGGTCACGGCGATGATCATATCGGCATCATCGGCGCCTGCCCGCTGCAGGACCTCGGGGTGGCTTGCGTAACCCTGGATGGCCCTGATATCCAGTCGTTCCTGAAGCTCCCGCAATCGGATGCTATCGGTATCGACAATCGTAATATCGTTGGCCTCGCCGGCCAGATTCTCGGCAACGGACGCGCCAACCTGTCCGGCACCCAGGATGATAATCTTCAACTTTCAGTCTCCAACTCGACGTCCTCAGTCTTCACGCCCGCCTGCCTTGAGCCCCAAGGCCTTGAACTTGCGGTAGAGATGGGTCCTTTCAACTCCGGCGCGGCGTGCGACCTGTCCCATTTGCCCCCCCGTAGTCTCCAACAGAAAACTGAAGTAGGCCTTCTCGAAACTGGCGCGGGCCTCACGCAGCGGCAACGCAAAGGCCTCAGGCACGGCGTCCGAGCAGCCGGCTGGCTGCCCCATGCCGAGCGCCGCCTCAACATCCGGCCGACTGATCTCGTCACCCTTGCCAAGGATGAGCATTCGCTGGACAAAGTTAATCAGTTCACGAACGTTTCCGCCCCAGTGATAGTCACAAAGCCGCCGCACCGCATCCACGGAAAAACGCCGGTATGGCAAATTGCCGTGCTGGACAAAGCTCTGTACATAAAAGTCCAGCAACAAGGGGATATCCTCGGGGCGCTCCCTAAGCGGCGGGATGCGTATAGGCACGACATCGAGCTGATAGTACAGGTCTTCCCGAAATCGGCCCGACTGTACACGTTCCTCAAGGTCGTATTGGGTAGCGGCGACTATTCGGGCATCAAAGCTCACCGATTCCTTCCCGCCTTGCCGAGTAAATGCCTTGTTCTGCAAAGCGCTCAAAAGCAGCCCCTGGACATGAAGATCTATATCCCCGACCTCACTGAGGTACAGCGTGCCGCCATTGGCCTGCTCGATCAACCCGTAGTGGATCTCGCTCCCGGATTCGCTCCCGAACAGTTCCGATGCCGCGAACTGTCCAGCCACGGCCGCAATGCCCGCCTCAATGAACGGACCATCCGAAGAACCGCTGCAGGTATGCAGATAACGCCCAAACAACTCCTTTCCGGAACCCGCCTCGCCCGTAATCAGAACCCAGGCGCTATGCCCCGCCACAAGTTTTATCTGTTCCCTAAGATGTGCCATGGGCGCCGAACGGCCAATCGGCTCGACCGAACGCCCGGGTTGCCGTTTAAGATTGATATTCTCACTATGGAGTCGATCAGCCTCTATGGCGCGCTTAACAACCAGCAGGAGCCGCGACAGCGAAAGAGGCTTTTCAAGAAAATCATAGGCGCCGAGGTGAATCGCCTCCACGGCTGTCTCGACAGTGCCATGCCCCGATATCATGACGACCGGCGACGAGAGACCGCCATGCTCGGACCATTCCCGCAGCAAGGTCAGACCATCGACGTCGGGCATCCAGACATCGAGCAGGACCAAGTCCGGACGCCGCTGGCGGCGTGCATGTCGGGCGTCCTCGGCATTGTTAGCAACGGCGACCGTATAACCCTCGTCTTCGAGGATTTCCTGGACCAGACGACTGATCTCGGGTTCATCATCGACGACCAACACATAACCCGCGGACATGCTATGCCTCCCCCTTGTTGACGCGCGCGGCAAGCGCCTTTTCGGGGGAATCCTCGAGGACATGGCCCCCAAACGCGTGCTCCCCCAGCATATGGTCCCGAAGTGTGTGATCAATGGGCAACCGGATCATGATGCACGCCCCACCTTCAGTCCTGTTCTTACTCCAAATCATTCCACCATGCTCTTCAACGATCTTCTTAACGATGGGCAGTCCCAGACCACTCCCCTTGCGCTTACCGGTCACATAAGGCTCAAAGACCTTACCAAAGATCTCCTCGGGAATCCCCGGGCCGTTGTCGTGCACCAGCAATTCGATAAAATCGACGCCCTTGTCGTTCCCGTACAGGGTCTCGATGGTCACGATGCAGCGTTCGCCGTCACCGCCCGCCTCGATAGCGTTCTTGATCAGATTATGCATCAACTGCCGGATCCTGCCCGCATCGATTTCCACATGAGGAAGACCCGATGCCAGCTTGAGCGAAAAACCGACCCTGGCCTTCTCTCCCAGATAGAGGTCACAGACCTCGTGAATCACCGTGTTGAGATCCTGGCGGGTCAGGATCAACCGCGGAGTCCGGGCGTATTCCGCAAAGGCCTTGACGAGTTCCTTCATGACCTCGACCTGCTGGACGATGGTATGCGTGGCACGATCCAGCACCTGGGCCTCTTCGGGCGCCATACTTCGCAGATACCGCTTGCGCAGACGTTCGGCGGATAGCTGTATCGGTGTCAATGGATTCTTGATCTCGTGGGCAAGACGCCTCGCCACCTCGCCCCAGGCGGCATCGCGCTGCGCCTGTATCAAATCGGTCACATCCTCGAAGACGATGACGTGACCTCCGGAAAGATCTGAGAATTCCGGCAGGGCCGCGCCACTGCACATCAAGACCCGGCGACCGCTGGAACCAAAAAGCACCACCTCATTGTGCCAATCATCCCTGGAACCCTCCAGACACGGTTCAATGATCTTCACAAAGACGTCGAGGTCGGGCCAATCATCCGCCAGTTCGGTCAACGTACGGCCCACATAGCCGCTCAGATCCACCGATAGGATTTGAGTTGCCGCCGTGTTGACAGTCAAGACCCTGCGTTCGGCATCAAGCGTCACCACCCCGGACGCCAAGCTGCCGAGCACCGATCGCAAGTACGCCCGTTCACGCTCCGCCAACAAGTGACTCTGCGCGACCTCATCACGGGCATCCGCGATCCTTTGAGTCATCTCGTTGAACGAATCGACCAGATAGCCGATTTCATCATTACCATATCGAGGCAGTCGCTTATCGTAATCGCCAGACGCGACGACCCGTGTGCCGATAGCCAGCATCCGTATCGGTGCCACCAACTTTCGCGCGAAATAAAAGGCTACCCAGGTGGCAGACAATACGCTCAGTATCAAGACCAGCGAGAGGGTCAACACGAAACTGAACTTGAGCGGCTCATGGAGCACATTCAGGCGCTTGTAATGCGTGTAGGCGTCCTCAATTCGACCACTGAGTTCATCCAAACGGCCCGACATCGGAAAGACCGCTTGGAGAAACATCGCGTTGGTCAGGAGCCAGTCCTCACTCAACGCCACCGTCACACGGATAATGCCCTCTTCCTGCCCCTTGCGCTTCTCGAGATGTACGTAGCTCCCGCGCTCGAGCGCCAGGCGGGTCATCCACTCATCCGGGAGCTGAGGGGTGATATCGTTGGGATCCACACTGCTCATGGCCAGAATTCTGCCTCCAGAGGTCAAGAGCGCGATCTCGCTGGCCTGGGTCTTTTCACGCAGCTTGGCCAGATCCACCGAGACCTGAGATATCGATGACAGGGGCAGGCGATCCTTGACCATGAGAATCTGATGGAGGTAGGCCCGTTTTTTGTCGGTTACGGCCGTACGGCTCAATTCGATCGCGCTGTCGAAGGCCTGACCAATGCGCACATCAAACCAGCTATCGATACCCCGTTGTATAAACTGCAGGGAGAAGTAATACAGCACGCCGACCGGCACAACCACGAGCATTACAAACATGAAGACGAGTTTAACGGTCAGGCGCGCGCCGGTGGCCTGGTTGCGATACTGCCTGATCAGGCGGATGAGATTGCCGCCGATCAGAACAATAAGGACCAGGATGCCCACGATATTCAGGGCCAGTAGATAAAAGTAGAATTCGCCGAAGGGCTGCGAGTTCTCCATGGCCGTGCTCATGCTGTAGAGCGATGCCAGGAGGGAAAGGAGTAAGATCAGAATGGGGCCGAAGCCCCCCATTATGCGTCTCAGAAATGGATGGGCCATGTGTACCAATCGCTGGCCAAGGTCCAATCGGAGTAAAAATAGGACTGAAGCCGCAGAGGCAACGGCAAGTCTTCCCGGTCCATGCGAACCCGCATCCGGCCACGATATTCGTCGTCCGGGTTCAGCAGGTTTCGGTCCAATATCGGGAGTTCTACGACGGTCCCCAGTACATCCGAGGCGGCGACCAGGTTAGGGAAATCGTTTTCAACGCCACTATTCAGGTTCTTGAGGACGTAGTGCTCGGTCAAAGGCTGATAGGTCAACCGATAACGTTGCTCCAAAAGCGCGACGCCGGCGTCCCAGAGGTAGTTCCTGGGACGGTAGACCTCGACGCTGACCGAGAAGGTCAACGGAATCCCTGCGTGCAGGGCCTCAACCATCTGCGGCTTCAATCGCAAACGAAACCGGGCGTTCAGGTAATAGACTTGGTGCTTTAGTACGGCGCCGGCGCTCAGAATTTCGACATTCGGCCGGTCACCCTCCTGAGCGAACACAGGCTGCAAGGCGCTCCCCGAGGCCATAAGTACAAACAGCACCCCGCTCACGAACGCGGGAATGTTGGTCTTATGAATCATCGATCATGGATTCCACAGAGAGGGTTGAGACGTCGAGCACCTTATACAACCCCATCGGGAGCCGTTGAATTTCCAGATAATTCGCGGCCTAGTTTACACAGTCTGGCGTAATAAAATCCATCCATGGCATCCTGTCCGGGCAGGACCTGTCGGCCAATGCCCTCTGCTTCCCCCCAGCCCCCGTCCATAGACAGCACCGTCACGTCCTCCCGGCCTTGCACAAAATCAGAGAGCTGCGCCTCGTTTTCCTCGCGTAAAATAGAGCACGTAGCGTAGACCAGGATACCTCCTGGACGCAGGGTTCGCCAGATCGCATTCAAGATGTCGCGTTGCAGCACGGCCAGCGCAACGACGTCGGCCTCGCTACGCAGATATTTAATGTCCGGATGACGGCGGATCACCCCAGTCGCGGAACAGGGCGCGTCCAACAGTATCCTATCGAAGGGATTGCCGTCCCACCACGCATCGGGATCTCCGGCGTCGGCTTGAACCCACTCGGCGTTCAACCCCAGCCTGTCGAGATTGTCCCGCACGTCCGTCAGGCGACTCGCATCATTGTCCAACGCGAACACCGCCGCCAATGCCGGCTCAGATTCCAGGATATGGCAGGTCTTTCCGCCCGGAGCCGCACAGACATCAAGGACTCGCTGGCCCGGAGCCAAGTCGAGCAGGCCGGCGGCGAGCTGAGCCGCAACGTCCTGGACAGAGACCCATCCATCCCTAAACCCCGGCAAGCTGTCCACATTAACGGCTTGATCCAGGATGACCGCGTCAGGCGCGTAGGGGCTGATAGCCGCCCTCATATCCCGTTCATCTAGGCGTTCTATATATTCGTCTCGGGACATGACCAAGCGGTTGACCCTCAGGCTCATCGGCGGGTGCCGATTGCCCTCATCCAGGATCGCCTGCCATTGATCGGGACGCTGCGTTCGCAAACGTTCAATGAGCCAGGCAGGATGAGCGTAACGGGCAACCGGCTCCTCGTCGACCTTGGCGAGGAGCGCATCGCGTTCACGCAGAAAGCGCCGCAACACAGCATTCACGAGTCCCCGCGCCCAGGGTTTATCAAGTTCTTTGGTCGCCGCCACCGTGGCCGACACCACGGCGTGATCGGGGATCCGCATATAGACTATCTGATAAAACCCGATCAGAAAGAGGTAATGAATATCGCGATCACGCTGTTTGAGGGGCTTGCCGACCAGGGCGGAGGCGATGCCCTCAAGCCGGTCATGCCAACGGATCACCCCATAACATAGCGCTTGAATCAAGGCCTTGTCGCGCGGGTCCGCGACCCCGGTCAATCCCGACGCCAACAGTCCGGTCAGCGAGGGCTTGCGTTGCCAAAACACCGCCAGCAACTGCGCCGCCTGGGCACGAGGACCGGGGTGCCGTTGCGCCATCAGGATGCCTGGCCGCTGCCGAGGATCTCGCCAGGCTTGACCATGTGAGCGTTCAGATAATCCCTGACCGAGAGGCGCTTGCCGCCTGGGGCCTGGACCTCAAGCAGTTGCAGCCCGCCCTGGCCAGCGGCAACGAGAATAGCTTCGGATGTCACCTCGAGGACCTCTCCCGGACGCCCTTGCCCGCCCTCGATCGGGCTAGCCTTCCAGACCCTCAGTCGATTTCCCGAATCACCCACATGAGTGAACGCGACCGGCCAGGGATTGAAGGCCCGTATCTGGCGATCAATGTCTATGGCCGCCCAGGACCAGTCTATCCGGGCCATGCCCTTGTCTATCTTGCCCGCGTAGGTGGCCAACGTGTTGTCCTGCGCGACAGGTTTGACTTCTCCGGCAAGGATCAAAGGCAGTGAATCGACCAAAAGGCATCCGCCCATCTCCGCAAGGCGATCGTGGAGACTGCCTCCGGTCTCCCCTCCACCCAGGGCCAAGCCGTCCTCGGCGATAACGGGTCCCGTATCGAGACCGGCATCCATCTGCATGATCGATATTCCAGATTCGGCGTCTCCGGCCAGGATCGCATGCTGGATTGGGGCGGCGCCCCGCCAGCGCGGGAGCAACGAGGCATGCACATTGATGCATCCGAACCCAGGGGTATCCAGCACGCGTTGCGGCAGGATCAGGCCATAGGCCACGACGACCATGAGGTCCGGCGCCAAATCGGCAAGCGCCTGACAGGCGTCTTCATGGTGCAATGTCTCGGGTTGAAGGACCGGGATGCCATGACTTTCGGCAAGCGCCTTGACCGGCGAGGCCAGCAGTTTTCGTCCTCTGCCGGCGGGACGATCCGGTTGAGTGAACACGGCAATGACGTCGAAGCCCGCGTCTATGACCGCGCGCAAATTGACCGCGGCAAATTCCGGGGTACCAGCAAAGACGATTCTTGCTTGCGCGCTCATAAGATCGAGAGACTAGTCACAGGACGGGACATCGGGCCCGGTCACAGCGTCTGCCGCCTCGCCTTCTCCATCTTCTTCTTGATGCGCTGACGCTTCATCTCGGTCAGGTAATCGACAAATAGCTTGCCGTCGAGATGATCGATTTCATGCTGCAAGCAGACAGCGAGCAGGCCATCGGCCGGAATATCGCAAGGCTTGCCGTCTCGATCCAGAAAACTGACGCGAACAGACGATGCGCGCTCGACGTTCTCGTAGATCCCCGGAACCGACAGACAGCCCTCCTCCATCTCCTCAATGCCCGCCTTAAGCGTAACGGACGGATTAATCAACGCCAATGGGGCGTTTTTGTCCTCGCTGACATCAATGACGATAACCCGCTTACTGACGTCGACCTGAGGCGCGGCAAGCCCGACGCCGGGCGCGTCATACATGGTCTCGAACATATCGTCGATGAGCTGCCTGATGTCGTCGTCGACCTCGGCTACGGGCAAGGCATGCCTGCGCAGGCGTTCATCAGGAAAATGTAGAATGGGTAACAATGCCATGAAAATGTCCTATAACGATTCCGTGGATCATATCAAAAAATCCTGCGCGGGATGAATGCATCCGGGGATCGCTGCGGTCGGTACCTTAGCGCAGGCTGATCACAGGCCAGAGCGCACGCAGGGCGTGGTCACGCAGTTTATCGTCCGGATCCACGGCCACCGGCCTGCCCACGAGTTGTAGCAGCGGCAGATCGTTATGAGAATCGGAATAGAAACTGCTTTGCTCAAGATCAACATCATGCCCGGCCAACCAGGATCGCAGACGCTGCACCTTCCCCTCCTTGAAGCACGGGATACCGTCAACCGCGCCGGTATAGCGCCCATCTCGGACCTCTGGATCAGTCGCGATCAGGGTATCGATCCCAAGCAGATCGACGATCGGCCGGGTAATAAAACTGTTCGTGGCCGTGATGACCATGAGCGCGTCACCGGCTTGGCGATGTTGCTCGACCAGGGCCTTCGCCGCGGGCAATATGATCGGGTGAATCCTTTCGACGACAAAGCGCTCGCGCAGGGCCATGAGATTAACCTGTTCGATCCGCGCCAAGGGCGCGAGCGAGAAGGCCAAAAACTCGAATATATCGAGTGAGCCCTCAAGGTATTGGGCGTAATAAAGGTCGTTGCCACGCCGGTACTCGTCGGCATCGACCAGGCCCTGGTCGACGAGGAATTCTCCCCAAAGATGATCGCTATCACCCGCGATCAAGGTGTTGTCGAGGTCGAATATGGCGAGCGGGGCAATTTGAGGCACGATGATCGTCCAGGTAAACGGTTGTATACGGATTCGGGACCCGATTCCACAACCGGCCCCGTCAGATAAATGACCGCGGAATATACTATAAGTTTCGCTCAAGTCGAAAGCCACCGCAAAACACAAAGCCCGGAACCGCGCCTTTTAGCAGGCTGTTGAAAAAAGCTCAGCTGCGTGCGAGACAAGGCAAAATCAAGCGAAAAAGCGCAATTTACGGGTCGTAAACGATCATTTTGAGCCGGATTTCAACGCCGTATCGTGCCTCATGAGACTTTTTCAACAGCCTGTTAGAGGGAATCAATCGCCCGCCCCCTTTCGCAGGCAGGCATCCCAATACGGCGTGCCCTCGAAGCGTTTGACCAAAAAGTCCACGAATGCTCGAACGCGCTGCGACAAATGCCGGGTCTGTGGATAGAGGGCGTAGACATCCAACTGAGGCTGCGTGAAATCGCTCAGCACCTGGACCAAGTCGCCCTGCTCAATGGCCTGGTAGGCGATAAACGACGGCACCAGTACGATACCGTGGCCACCGACGGCCGCATCCCTCAGGAATTCACCATTACTGGCCTTGATATAGGCCTGTATCTTCGCTGTCCGCAACTGCCCGTTGGCGTCGTGGAAGCGCCAAGTCTCGTAGTTTCTAATCAAGCTGTAGACGAGACAGCGGTGTTCGACCAATGCCTCCGGCGACGCCGGGCAACCATTGCGTTCGAGATAGCCGGGGCTGGCGCATAGCACTGCGTTCATCGACGCCAACCGACGGGCGATCAAACTGGAATCCGGAAGGCGGGCAATGCGAACGGCCAGATCAAAGCCCTCCTGCATGACGTCCACGGTGCGATCGTTGAAATCGATGTCGAACTCGACATCGGGATGCTGCTGTAGAAAATCGTTAATGGCAGGGCCAAGGTGCATGAGCCCGAAGCTCATCGGCAGGGCCACCTTGAGGGTCCCGCGCAGTTGACCATGGGCCTGCGAGGTCGCCAGTTCGGCCTCACGCACGTCGTCCAGGATGCGTACGGCTTGATGATAAAAGGTCCGGCCGCTTTCAGTCAGGTTCATACGCCGGGTCGTGCGGTGAAACAGCTCGACACCAAGATGCGCCTCAAGCTCCTTCAGTCGCCTGCTGACGGCCGATTTAGCCACCTCCATGCGATCAGCCGCCCCACTGATGCTACCGGACTCGACGACCCGGATAAACGTATCCATAGCCCCAAAGCGGTCCATACATGCCCCCATTGTTCTCCATACAAGAATAATAAATTCTTATATCGACTGTTTATCCATAAATCAACAATCATGATAATGATCACATCCGGCACAAAACCGGAATTCAGAAACAAACTGCAACCAATCTCAAAATGTAATAAGCGGAATAACTTAGAGATAGGTTCTTAAGGAGGTCCTTATGACGACACCAAACCGAGCAACCCGATTCATCCCCGCGATGACCGTCAAGGAAGGCGCCGGCGTTACGGTGCATCGCACCATCGGTACCCCGGCGCTGCGCAACTACGACCCGTTCATGATGCTGGACCATTTTTGCAGCGACGAACCCAACGAATACATCGCCGGCTTCCCCTCGCACCCGCATCGCGGCTTCTGCACCTTTACCTACATGCTCGACGGTCACCTCGAACATCAGGACAGCATGGGCAATACCGGCGATCTGCAGGCGGGCGACGCCCAGTGGATGAAAGCGGCCAGTGGCGTCATCCACTCCGAGATGCCCAAACAGGACAACGGCCTGATGCGTGGCTTCCAGCTCTGGGTCAACCTGCCGGCAGCCAACAAGATGGATACGCCCGAGTATCAGGAATTTGGCTCGGAGACCTTTCCTGTGATCACGACTGAGGCGCATCGCATCAAGCTGCTGGTGGGCCGTTACGGAGATCAACAGGCGCCGATCGTCGATGAGGCCACCCAGGTTCTATATCTCGACGTCCAGGTCAATCCGGGATGCGTCTTCGAGACCACGCTGCCCAGGGGACACAATAGCTTCCTGTTCGTCTTCGAGGGCGACGGCCTGCTCAATGGCCAAGGAGCCCCCTTGAATACCTTGATCGCCCTGGGTTCGGATGATCGCGCCACGGAGTTCGTCGCCGGCAACAAGGGCGCGCGCATGGTCGTCGTAAGCGGCCAGCCACTTAACGAGCCCGTCGCTCAATACGGACCTTTCGTCATGAACACCCGAGAGGAAATCGAACAAGCCATGCATGACTTCCAGGCCAACACCTTCGTCCGCGATCGCGCCTGGATTAAGCGCAAATAACCCGACCTGATTCAACCATAGGAGAACGATCATGAAAGCATTCAGCGAACTTACCGCACGCATCTTCCTCGGCCAGATCTTCCTGATCGCTGGCATCGGCAAGATCGCCGCCTACGCGGGTACCCAAGGCTATATGGCCGCCATGGGCGTCCCGGGAGACCTGTTGCCCCTCGTCATCCTGCTGGAGGTCGGGGGCGGCCTGGCCGTCATGGCCGGTTGGCAGACACAGTGGACATCAATCGCGTTGGCGCTATTCACCATTGCGACGGCCGCAATTTTTCACAATGACATCACCGATCAGACCCAGCAGATCATGTTCATGAAGAACCTCGCCATCTCCGGTGGATTCCTGCTCCTGGCGGCGCACGGCGCAGGCGCGTACAGCATGGATAACCGAGCAAACGAGAACGCCCGATAAAGCGACGACACCCGGGCCACGGCGCGCCGCTTGACTGGCCGTGGCCCGGACTATCCAGAGCCTCCACCATCCCTGGTCATACCCGAGGCAGTTACGGCGGGTGTACCGCGAATTCATGCTTGCTGATAAGCACCTTCATGTTTTGATACACTGATGGACGCCTGACTGTACCTCCGGTCAGGCGTCCATCAGGGAGGACAAGGATCCGCTATGAAGCTAAACCGGGAAACCATTCGAATTTATTTCTCGATGGTAGCGGTCATCTTCCTGTCCGCTATCCTCGTCATGCTAGCGCAGGACTACCTGTTTGTGATCCCCATTCCGTACAACTGCCTGGCGGTCGCAATCGCGCTTAGCCTCATCTCGTCGTTCGGGTTACTGCCCTTGCTCTCTCGCCACCGGCAGCGCTCCGATAGGGCATTGCAAGCCGTGGGCATTGCCAACGAAGGCTACTGGCTCACCAACCGGACAGGCCGTTTCATCGACGTCAATGACGGATATTGCCGGCTCGTCGGCTATCAGCCCGCCGAACTGCTTACAAGACATATCTCTGAAATGGAGATTGACCTGATGCCGGGCGAGGCCGAACAGCGCATGCAAAGACTCCTCAGTCAGGGCCACGACAAATTCGAGGCACGCCACCGGCATAAAGACGGACACGGCATCGACGTCGAGATCTCGATGTCCTGCGTAGACGCGGAAAATATAATCGGATTTGTACGCAACATTGGCGAGAAAAAAGAGAAAGAAAGGCGTACCCACCTTCTCACTCAGATCTACGCGGCGCTTTTTCATACCAACAGGGCATTGTGGGAATCGACTACTGAAGACGAGCTATTTGACAACATTTGTCGTGTCGCGGTGGATCACGGCGGTATGGCGCTGGTATGGATCGGACGACTTGATGCCGAAAGCGACATGATCAAACCGGTAGCCAGCTACGGCGAGGGACAGGGGCACATCGAAGGCATTGCCCTAGAGTGGCAAGCGGATCGTCCTGGCGGTGGACCGACCGCAACCGCTTATCGCGAGGGTCATTCGATATTTATTCAGGATTTTTGCACGGACCCGATGACCGCTCCCTCGCATGAACGGGCGAAACATTACGGATGGGGCGCATCCGCCGCACTCTGCGTTCGCCGTGGAGGAAAAAGCTACGCCGTTATTTCTTACTATCGTTACGACACCCATTCCTTCACCCAGGAAATCGTCGACCTGCTCAATGAAGTAGCCAAGGATATCGGTCACGCCCTGGATCGGTTTGACATTCGGAAGGAACGCGCTCAGGCCATCAGGTTTATCGAAGAGAGCGCCGGCCGCTACCACCGAATCATCGGCACCTCCCTGGACGGCTTTTGGATGGTCGATACCGAAGGCAAACTGCTTGAGGTTAATGACGTCTATCTAAAACGTTCGGGCTATTTACGCGAAGAGCTGTTGGGTTTGCACATCCAAGACCTGGACACCACGATGGATAACCATCAGGTTCGAGAACTATTGCGCCAGATGGAGAATACCGGCCACGCAATATACGAGGCAAAACATCGCGCCAAAGACGGCAGTATGTGGCCCGTGGAGATCAGCGCCGGTTTCATTGATCAGGAGGGCGGGGGACGCTTTTTCGGCTTTATTCGCGACATCAGTGAACGCCGGAAGGCTGAGGAAGAGATGCTTATCGCCGCCACGGTATTTGAGTCTCACGAGGCCATGTTTGTAACCGACGCCGAGCGAAACATCGTCCGGGCAAATAATGCCTTTTCCACCGCTACTGGCTATGGCCTGGATGAGGTGGTGGGAAAAAACCCTCGCATCCTGCAATCCGGTCTTCACAACGACGAATTTTATCGGGAGATGTGGGCGAAGATCCACCGCGACGGGAGCTGGAGGGGGGAAATCGTTGACAGACGCAAGGACGGTGAGACCTATCCCACGTGGATGACGATCTCCTGCGTCAAAAACAGTCTTGCCGCAGTGACCCACTATGTGGCTAGCTTCACTGACATTTCCGACTACAAGTCGGCGCAGGAAAAAATACAAGCGCTGGCCTTTTACGACCAGTTGACCGGCTTACCCAACCGCTTGATGCTGCTGGAGCGCCTGGAACGCGCGTTGGCGGCCAGCGCGCGACATAGCCATTTTGGCGCCGTACTGTATCTCGATCTGGACGATTTTAAGACCATCAATGACACCGTCGGCCATGATTGTGGCGACGAGGTCTTGCGCGAAACCGCCAAACGCCTTCGCGCTACCGTGCGCCAAGAAGACACCACGGCTCGGCTCGGAGGAGACGAGTTCGTGGTCCTGCTCGAAGACATCAGCCCCGACAAGGAACATGCCGCCACGCACGCCAAGGTCGTCGGCGACAAACTGTTGGACACCCTGGCCCGAACCTACCGAATAAGAGGTAACGAATATCTCGGATCGGTGAGCATCGGAGCAACACTCTTCTGCGGGCAGCATGAGGGTGTCCACGAACTGCTAAAGCGCGCCGACCTGGCGATGTATGAGGCCAAGAAGATGGGACGCAACACCCTGCGCTTTTTCGACCCCGTGATGCAGGAGGCCTTGGAACGGCGCATGCGTCTGGAATTCGATCTGCGGCGTGCCTTGGAGGCAGACGAACTCCGTCTTTATTATCAAAAAATGGTCGAAAGCAATGGCCGGACAGTTGGCGCGGAGGTGTTGTTGCGATGGGATCACCCCAAACGAGGCATCGTTCCCCCCTTGGACTTCATTCCCTTGGCCGAAGACACCGGTCTTGTCATCCCTATCGGCAGATGGGTATTCGAGCAAAGTTGCCGCACGCTACGTAGCTGGCAGGACAAGGAAGGTTACGAGCACCTAATGCTGTCCGTAAATATCAGCGCACGGGAATTCGCGCGGGACGACTTCGTAGATCAAGTCAGTGAGACCTTAAGGCGAATCGGCGTCGATCCGTCGCTCCTATCTCTAGAGATCACCGAAAGCCTGCTCATGGAAAACATAAACGAGTTCATTGACAAAATGCAACAACTTCAGGATTTGGGCCTTTCCTTTTCCCTCGACGACTTTGGCACGGGGTATTCCTCGCTATCCTATTTAAAGCGCCTGCCGATCAAACGCCTCAAGATCGACAAAAGCTTTGTAAATGATCTGGGACAGGACAAAAACGACGAGGCGATCGCCCAAACCATCATTCAAATGAGCAAGACCCTGGGGATGGATGTCGTCGCTGAAGGCGTAGAAACCCGCATGCAGAGCGAAATGTTAAAAAGATTCGGATGTCATATTTATCAAGGGTATCTATACGGAAAACCGGTCGAACTGGAGCAGTTTGAGAGGGAGATGTCGTAGAACAAACGTCGATGGGGCGATAATCACCCCTTTTTTAACTGATGTCAAAAGTAGAGGTCATGCTGCTGTCAGCATTCGTTTTGGTGGCAAACCACCATTGGCCTTGTTGGGCCGTTCATGATTGTAAAACCAAAGCCACTGCGTGGCATAGTCCTGTACTTCCCTGATTGAGTCAAACTGGCACTGACTCAACCAGCTGTATCGTGCAGTCCGGTTGTAACGTTCGACGTAGGCATTTTGTTGTGGGTTGCCGGGCTGGATAAACTCAAGCTGGATATCGTATTTGTCTGCCCATTGCTCAAGGTCGGTGTTTGTCAACGAAGTTGTCGCGTCCCTTGCTCATGCGGCGTTGAGATTCCCCCCCGCTACCGCTACTCGCCATGGAGAGCGAGGCGAAGGCGAGTAGCGCATGAATATCATGAAATTGTCATCGTTCGATTTAATGACATCCCACGAAGACGCAATCACACCGGCAACGCCGTCGTCCGCACTGGCGACTTTAGGGCAAACGAGGACTGCACCGACGAGACGCCTTCGATACGCGTGAGCTTGTTGAGCAGAAACTGTTGAAAGGCGTCCATGTCTTCGACGATGACTTTGAGCAGGTAGTCGGCAGCCTGCCCCGTGATCAGATGACACTCCAGGACCTCGGGCAGGTTTGCAATCTTGGCCTCAAAGCCATCGAAACGTTCGGGGGTATGTTTGTCCATGGCGATCTGGATGAAGGCCATGAGGCTGAGGCCCAGCTTGCGGGCGTTGACCAGAGCGACATAGCCGTCGATCAGGCCTTCCTCTTCCAAGCGGCGCACGCGACGCAGGCAGGGTGAGGGCGACAGACTGATGGCATCGGCCAGGTCTTGGTTGGAGATGCGCCCGTCCCGTTGCAGGCGCTCCAGAATCATGCGGTCGTAGCGGTCCAGTTGCATTGCCATTGATGATGCCTCCCGTTAATTTCTCGAATTTAATAATATGCGCAATTTTATGCTACATATACACGAAATAATCGATATTTGGCAATCATCTACTGTATCTGCCGCCATATACTGTGCACAACGACTGACAAGCGGTCGATTCGGGTTATTCAACCCGCGCCGATCTGGGCCACAAGCCCCGCGACTGCAGCCATCGGGCCATCCCCGGTAGAACGAGGTCGCGCAGCCGTCCAATCAATAAGAGGGAAACGAGCATGTTGCAGCAGCCTGAGACGAAGTACCGCCGCTTTCAGCCGATCGGCCTGCCTGATCGGCAATGGCCATGCAAGTCCATTGACCGGCCGCCCATCTGGATGAGCACCGATCTGCGCGATGGCAATCAGGCGCTGATCGAGCCGATGTCGGTTGCGACCAAGATGACCTTTTTCAAGGCGCTGATCGAGATGGGCTTCAAGGAGATCGAGGTCGGCTTTCCGGCCGCCTCGCAAACCGACTTCGACTTTGTGCGCCGGTTAATTGAAGAAGGACAGGTCCCTGATGACGTCACGATCGAGGTGCTGACCCAGGCGCGGCAGGAACTCATCGAACGCACGGTGGCGTCGTTATCAGGTGCGCGCCGGGCGATCGTGCATGTCTACAACCCCATCGCACCCGATTTTCGCGAGATCGTCTACCGTACCGACCAGGCAGGCGTGCTGTCGATAGCGGAACAGGGTACGCGATGGGTCCAGGAGGCCGTTTCCCGATACCCCGATACCGAATGGGTCTACCAGTATTCCCCCGAGGTCTTTTCGGGCACCGAATTGGCGTTCGCCAAGGAGGTTGTGGATGCGGTTTCGGCGATCTGGCAGCCGACACCGGCGCAGAAGATGATCGTCAATCTACCTGCGACCGTAGAGATGTCGACACCGAACACCTATGCCGATCAGATCGAGTGGATACATCGTCATATTGAACGCCGGGACAGCATCGTATTGAGCGTGCATCCCCACAATGACCGGGGCACCGCCGTGGCCGCAGCGGAACTCGCCATCATGGCCGGGGCGGATCGGGTCGAGGGCTGTTTGTTCGGCAACGGCGAGCGGACCGGCAACGTGGACCTGGTCACGCTGGCGCTCAACCTCTACTCCCAGGGCATCCATCCCGGTCTGGAGCTGGGACGGATCGACGAGATTCGCCAATTGGTCGAACAGTGCATTCGCCTGCCCGTTCACCCACGCCATCCGTATGCAGGGGAACTGGTATTCACGGCATTCTCCGGTTCGCACCAGGACGCGATCAAGAAGGGTATGGATCAACACCGGGAAGGCGATATCTGGCGGGTGCCCTATTTGCCTATCGATCCGGCCGATCTCGGGCGCGATTACCAATCCGTCATACGGGTCAACAGTCAATCCGGCAAGGGCGGCGTCGCCTTCGTGCTCGCCAGGGACTTTGGCCTGGAGATCCCGCGCCGGATGCAGATCGAATTCAGCCGCATCGTCCAGGAGTATACGGACCGCAGCGGCAAGGAGGCGACCCGCGACGTCATCCTGACGCTGTTCGAGGACCACTATCTCTCGGTCGATACGCCGGTGACCTATGGCCACAATGAACAGCATAGCCTGGACAATGAGGTCTCACTGGCGATCAATCTGGAAATCACCGGTCAATCACGACGCCTTTGCGGCCGCGGGAGCGGCCCGGTTGAAGCGGCTACGGAGGCCTTGTCGACGCTGGTCGATGGCCCAGTCGCGATTATCGATTATCACGAACACGCCCTACCCGACGGCGGCGCCGGAGGCGAGGCCGTGAGTTATATCGAGATGCGCATCGGCGACGGCAAGACGGTATTCGGCATCGGCCGCGACCAAAGCATCGTTGCGGCCGCGATTAAGGCCCTGATCAATGGCATCAACCGCAATCTGGCCGCGGGGATGGATACGCGCGCAGAGGGTCTGAAAATAAATCATCCAATGGATTGAACTATCCCGCAACACCGCAATCTCATGTAGTAACGGAACATGTCACTTTCCCCATCCCCGCCATCTCCCAATGACGGGGACCCGTCCCGGCACCCCAAGTCGGGATATGTGTTGGCCCCAGCCCCCTCCCTCTCTAAGGCTGGGGCTCTTTTTTTTCTGCGGATCCCTTACTTCAGCCCATAAACTGAGCATAGTATCCAACAACGCCCCATATTGGTGACGCTGCGCGATCGGACTATACTGACTGCTTGCAGCCATCGTCACATAATAACCCGAGCAGATAAGGACCCGTCTCCCGACGAAAAAATATGAGCGACGCCCCAGACGAAAACAAATTTCTCAACCGTGAACTCAGCCTACTGGCCTTTCATCGCCGCGTCCTCGCCTTGGCCGAGGATGACCGTGTACCGCTGCTTGAACGGCTCAATTTTCTCTGTATTTCATGCTCGAATCTCGATGAGTTCTACGAGGTCCGGGTCGCGTCCCTGTTGCAGAAAGAGGCCCACGGGGTTGCGAACACGGGGGTGGACGGCGCCGAAATGGGGGGGCTGCTCGACGATATTCACAAACATGCCTCGCAGATGGTGGACGCCCAATATCACCTGCTGAACGAGGTCCTGACGCCGGCGCTGGCTAACCAAGGCATCGTGTTTCTACGCCGTGACCAATGGAAGGAGGAGCAGCGTAACTGGCTGCGCCGGCATATGCTGCGTGAGCTGTTGCCCATCATCAGTCCCCTGGGTATCGACCCGGCCCACCCGTTTCCGCGTATCGTCAACCGTAACCTCCACTTTATCGTTTCCCTGGAGGGAAAGGATGCCTTTGGCCGCGAACACCGGCTGGCCTTTGTTCCGGCGCCGCGCTCGCTGCCGCGGCTCGTCCTGTTGCCGAGTACAGTATCGACGGAGCCTTATACCTTTGTCTTCCTGTCTTCTATTGTGCATGCCTTTGTCGAAGATCTGTTTCCCGGCATGAAGGTCACGGGCTGCTACCAGTTCCAGATCACCCGGGACAGCGAACTCTACCTCGATGAGGAAGAGATCGCGGACCTCAAGGAAGAGGTCGTCGGCCAGTTGCAAACCGCCCGCCGATTCGGGCGGGCCGTACGGCTCCAGGTCGCCGATAACTGCCCGGACGACATGGCGGAGTATCTGCTGGCGAACTTCTCGCTGGGACCGCGCGATCTCTTCCGGGTCAACGGCCCGGTCAATTTGCATCGGCTTGTCGAGGCCTACAAGCTCGTGGATCGGCCTGACCTCAAGATCACACCGTTCAGTCCCGCGTTGCCGCCAGAACTCGTTGATTGCGAGGACATCTTCGCCGCCTTGAAGCAACAGGATATCCTCCTCCATCACCCCTTCCAGTCCTTCGACCCTGTCGTCGATCTCATCGAACAGGCGGCCAACGACCCCGAGGTCCTGGCCATCAAGCAGACCCTCTATCGCGCAGGCGAAAACTCCCGGGTCGTCCAGGCCCTGTGCCGGGCCGCGCGCAACGGCAAGGAGGTCAGCGTGGTCGTCGAGCTGCGCGCGCGATTCGATGAAGAAGGCAACATCCGCCTTGCCGAGGCCCTGCAACAAGCCGGGGCCCATGTCGTCTATGGGGTCATGGGATACAAGACCCACGCCAAGATGCTCGTGGTCGTGCGCCGCGAGAAGGGACGCCTGCATCGATATAGTCACCTGGGCACCGGTAACTACCACGGCGTCACGAGTCGCCTCTATACCGACTTCGGGCTACTGACGAGCAGCGAAATGGTGGGCAACGACGTCCTCAAGCTCTTTCAGGAACTGACGGGACTGGGTAAACCCATGCGACTGAAACGCATCATACAGGCGCCGTTCGACCTGCACCGGGTCCTTATCGAATATACGGAGCGCGAGATCGAGCACGTCCAGGCCGGAAAACACGGCCACATCATCGCCAAGATGAACGGGCTCGAGGACCCGGCCCTGATCGGGGCCTTCTACCGGGCCTCCCAAGCCGGCGTCAAGATCGACTTGATTGTCCGCGGTGTTTGTTGCCTACGCCCAGGGGTCAAGGGGCTGTCGGAGAACATCCATGTACGCTCGGTGCTTGGTCGCTTTCTGGAACATGCGCGTATCTACTACTTCGCGAATGGTGGGCTTACCGAGGTCTATTGTTCGAGCGCCGACGGTCTCGTTCGCAATCTCCACCGGCGCGTCGAGACGGCCTATCCAATCGCGCGCGGCAAGTTGCAGCGCCGGGTCATCAAGGAAGGGCTGCGCTACTATCTGCGCGACAACGAATTCTCCTGGCGGCTCAATGGAGACGGCCGCTACACCCGGGTCCGCCCGGCCAAGGGCAAGGCGGCCCGGAGCGCTCAACGGCAGTTGCTCGAATCGCTGTGCGAAATCAAAAAGGGATCATGAAGAGCCTGGCGGTCTATAACATTAAGGGCGGTGTGGGAAAGACCGCCACCGCGGTCAATCTCGCCTATCTGGCCAGCAATGCGGGAATACGCACCTTGCTCTGGGATATCGACCCGCAAGGCGCCGCAAGCTTCTATTTTCGGGTCAAGCCGAAGATTCGCGGCGGCCTGAGCCGCC
>Ga0316204_10003858_pt1 | contig 28604 bp, 26 predicted proteins | sample 6monrhotite_MG_2_FD_205661 | JGI IMG/M metagenome (GOLD analysis project Ga0316204, IMG submission 205661) | Microbial mat bacterial communities from mineral coupon in-situ incubated in ocean water Damariscotta River, Maine, United States -... | ecosystem: Environmental > Aquatic > Marine >...
CAGATTGATTTTATGTCGAAATTTAATTCTATCTGATTAAGGCGAAGAGTTTAACCTCTCATTATCTATAGGCTATTGATTATTATATAATATCCTCTTAAAGAAGCAGTATTGGTGTCTGGCCCTATTGGGTCAAATTGACTGCCGCAGTGCGAATGAATGAGGCAATTTCCTCTGCGGACTTGGCGGTATTTACCGCCCGCGCCATCGTCAGCCCTCCAATCAAAATACCAAGCATTGCCCAGGCCTTTGCAAGACGGTCGCTTTTTGAATTCCCTTTAAGGCCATTAGCAATCAAACCTGCGATTATTTTCATTTTTACTTCGTAAATGGCATGTAGCTCCGGGCTGGCGCGTACAACTTCGGGGGAGAGTGTAGTCATAGCGCAACCGCAAGCGAGATCTTCGCGATGTGCCCGCCCAATATAATAATCTACAAAATTTTTAACCCAGTCAGATCCATCTTCGCTCTGGAGTTTTGGTAAGGTCTCAATCACTTCATCAAGCCCAGCATTAAGTGCGGCACTAAATGCTTTGTCCTTAGAGCCAAAATGGGCATAAAAGGCACCCGATGTCACCCCAGCAGCTTTGGCGATGCCATCTACCCCAATGCCTGTATAACCACTACTTCTGAAACTCTGGCTAGCCGCGTCAAGCATTCGTCTGTGAGTTAGCTGTTTTTTACTAAGCTTTTCGCTCATCTCATACCCCCTTAAAATAACGATCGTTATTATTTATTGACAATATAACGATCGTTATGTTTAAATAATTATAGTGATCGTTATATTTAATTGTAGTGCAATTCGTATCGTTTTACGAGCAAAGAACAATACGGCCACGCTTGCAGCAAACATATATAAAAGGAGAATGCATGCCATTAATTGCGCTAGCCAAAAGGGCACAAGAATTACTGTTCAAAAGAATATTTAACGTATTTAGTCCACATCTAGACGTAAAACATGCGGTATGACTGCATATTACCTAAAGGAATTTAGCCATGAATACATACATAAAATCGTTTCGAAATTTAGCCATTATGGCAACACTTTTGCCCGCAACGGTGATGGTCAGTGCAGCTGACACAACACTGAGGTCCACCTCGCAGGAAAGCACTAGCAAGCTGCTGACCGCACATTTTGAATCTCGTCAGGTTGTTAAAATCGAAGCTGGAGATTTTCATTTTATTCCGGGTCAACCAGCGCCTATTCACACCCATGTGGCACCAGCCGTAGGTTATGTTACTAAGGGTCAGATCATTTATCAGGTTGAAGGTGAAAAACCACAATTGCTACGTGAAGGCGATGCGTTCTACGAACCAGCAGGCCCACGCATTCTCCGCTTCGATAACGCTTCCGCAACAGAAGAGGCTATCTTCATTGATTTCAACCTGCAGCAGGAAGGTGAACCCTTTATTGTTTTTGAAGAAACACCAACCGAACATATTGACCGCCGTATGTTGCCCACCGTCGAGTTGAATGGCCAAAGCGTTGATCAAGTGGATATTTTTGTCAGCGAACTTGAACCTAACGGTCACAAAAAACTGAAAAGCCAAGTCCCAATGCTTGGTTATGTTGCAGAAGGTATTGTTAACGTGAAAATTAAAGGAGAAGTAGCACAACGCATTGTTGCCGGTGGAAGTTTTTCACTGCCAACCGACAAATCTAAAGTGAACATAGTTAATCTCTCGCCGGACGTGCCAGCGAAAGTGATTTCATTCTACCTGCGTTAATTTCGTTGTCCTTAACAAGTTCAAAGGACTCAACGCATTAATGGTGAACTCTAAAATGTCATTTAAATGATTTACTGGCGAGTTGTCTTCGTACAACTCGCCAGAGTTTTATTACTTAAATTAGAGATAAGCGATTATGAAGGACGAAAACAATAAACCTGTCATCCCCTCTCGCATTCTTTATACGATGGTGAGAACCAGTGATCCTCTGCCCCCGTTTCCTCGTGTCATGGCTTAAGTTTTTTAAGTTGCAAGTCCTTCACAGCTTTAAAATATTTTGTATTGCTCGTCACAAGGATCATGTTATTTTCAACTGCTGTTACTGCAATAATTGCATCACCAGCTCTCATATTTTAGCCCGAACCCGAATTCATATAATAAGCGCAATTCCTAAAGTAAAAAAGCTGGTAAGATAATTTTGCAAACAATCCAACCTTACTAAAGGAACTGCACAGTGAAAACATATCAACCTTTAAGCAATGAAAAAAGATTTTATATCCATCAAGCAGTAAGAGAAGGGAAAACTCAAAAATAGATCGCTTTTAAGCTGGGCCGTCATCTCTCAACGATCTCAAGAGAGCTAAAACGCAATATGTGGCCCAGTGCTTATTTATATACTTACGAGTGAGCGCTACATTTTGTACGGCGCAAAAAGCGCTACAAGGCTAAGCAATGCCACAAAAAGTTAACCCCGGAGCTTGAGTCTAAATGCATAGAATTACTTAAACAATATCTTAGCCCAGAGCAAATTAGTGGTTATTCATATCGCCATCATGATATTTCAATTAGCCATGAAACAATTTATCGCTTTATTAATGGTAATCCGGCGCAAAAAAAGGAATTGAAGCCCTATTTGCGCCAGGGTAAACGGGCAAGAAGGAAAAAATATGGTTCAAGTGCTAAGTCCAGCCTAATTCCCAACCGTCAGTGCATTGAAACACGTTCAATAATTGTCGAAACAAAATCAAGAATTGGCGATTGGGAATGCGATACAGTCATCGGTCAAGATCGAAAGTGTGTTTTGGTCACGCTGGTGGAAAGAAAGTCATTATTTACGTTAACGTGTAAAGTAGCGCGCAAAACAGCTGTTGCCGTGAACGAGGCTATCATAGAATTATTAGAGCCTTATCGAGAGAAAGTCAAAACACTGATCTTTGATAATGGTAGTGAATTTTGTCATCACGAAAAAATCGCCAAAGCCTTATCGGCAAGAACCTATTTCGCTCATCCTTATTCTTCTTGGGAAAGGTGGATTAACGAAAACACGAATGGTTTATTAAGGCAGTTCTTCCCCAAAGGCACTGACTTTATTCAGGTGACAGCAGAAGAGATTAAAACTGCAATGGACAATTTAAGTAACAGCCCACGAAAAACGAGGAAATATTTTTCACCAAATGAAATATTCAAGGGTGAATTTATTTCTCTCATTTAATTGCACTTACGACTTGAATTCGGGGGGTGTTGGTTTTCGTTGCTGGGTGGTCTGTGAACGACTTGCACCAGTTAATCGCGACTATCGTAGGTAAATACGGTGGATTCCGAGCTGATTTGCGTGTTGTCTACTTTTTGCAGGGTGTAGGTGACCGTACAGCTGCGTAGCAAGCTGGTATTTAGCATATACAACAGATAACTTGTTGTAATAATTAAAATTATTTTATCTGCTTACTGAATTATTATGTGTTTTTTAACAGATATTGGATTATAATAAGTATCTGAACAGATCAAATAGTCTGAGAAGAATTTAGTTTTTCGTTCGAAGCAATCTGAGGTTTATGCTTATGCAACCGTTAAAAAATGATGCCATTGACGCTATCGCTTCGTTGCCTGATGATGCGGATATGGATGAAATTATGTATCGATTATATGTACTTGATAAAATTCGCAAGGGCCGTGAAGATGTCGCTAACGGCGATGTGATTAGTGCTGAGGAATTACAGCGAGAGATTAAGAAGTGGTAAAGTGGTCAAACCAAGCTAAAAACCATTTACGCAGCATCTTTCAATTCATTGCAGATGATTCCAAACATTACGCTTATAAAGTCACTCAGGAAATTACCCGGAAAAGCCTAACGCTTAGCGAACTTCCCCGCATCGGAAAGGTTGTACCGGAGGTGGGCGACGATAATGTTAGGGAATATTCGCTCTACTCCTACCGAATTATTTATGAAATTGTGAATCAAGATATTTATGTTCTAGCGGTTGTGCATAAACGCCGTGATTTTAAGGCGGAAGATATTAGGATATAGCAACTACATATGCGATGGCCAAGTAAACTTGACCACAATTTAATCTGTAAATACTGTTCTCTTTTTTATACGAATGCCACTCGCATCACGCTCACAGGATCATGCTATTGAAACCCTTAACCTCAGTCATCATCAAGGGTGGCTGCGATAAAGTAACATATCGTGCTCGTATTTTATAAATAATAATGATCGTAGCTTGGTGATTATTAGGGTTCTACGTGGTCAGACCTTAGGCTTTAATCTAGAAATAAAATATTTTGGTAGGACTGGAGTGTGGCAAAATTGTCATAAAAACACCTAACCACTACCCCCCTCTTATTCTCTACCCAAAGGGGAATCAGTTTTGTAAGGAACTTTTCCAGAAGGGACAACATGAGCCGCTTTTTCCAAATGTAAGTCTTGATCATCGAAAAATATGTGTGGGCGAAATGCTTTCAACACCTCCGTTTTATCCATACCGCCAAGAAAGAATACTTCATCTACGTATACTCCCCAATGTCTAAGTGTATTAATAACGCGCATTTCTGCAGGCGCGCTGCGCGCCGTTACAATAGCAATACGTACCGGCGAGAATTCTACACTAAAAGGCAACCGATCTTGCAATCTAGATAACTTCCTGAGTAAAGTAGCATATGGTCCTTCAGAAAGGGAGTATCTTGATTTTGGTCTTCATTTTCTTGGAATTGTTTTAATCTATCTGATTTGTAAACTAGCTCACTAGCGTCAAACAATACAGCGTCACCATCGAAAGCTATTCTTACCTGCCCCTTCTTAATATTAGATTGGTTGCCAGGAGGTTTTTTAACTATAGCTACCGCACAGTTCCCACCGTCAATTACACGCTGAGCGTCCTTCACATTAGTTGTTAAAAAAAGATCAACATCGAACGCCTCTAAATAGTCCACGACTGACTCACCGCCGGTAAAAGCGTGCCTAGAAACCTCCAACGCCCTACTTCGAATATTTTTCAGTACTCGAATTCCTGTTTCAGGGCTATTTCTCGACATTACTACCACTTCAATTAGGGGCGAATCAACGTTTTTCTCATGCATATTAAGTTCGAGAAGTGCTTTAACAAGAGGCAACCCAGTACCGTCATCTAGATCATCGTCTTCTCGTGCTAGCATGTAATCCCTGTATTCGTTTACGGCGGTATCTCGATCTTCATCAAATTTTGCCCGAAAAACTTTATCAGCTTCGCTAAGATCAAAAAGAGCTGTAGCTGAGATACCCACAACAAGAGTATCAGATAAATTAATTGTCATTATATTCCCTTTCCTCTACGGGGAAGGCGCGCGATAGTTGGCGGCTTCAATATTTTTCAATTTTATCAGTGAGTACAGTCTAAGTCGTTTCAATAAGTCAATCAACATTAAGAATGATAGCAATGAAGAATCAAAGTATTGCTGCAATTATATCGTTATCTTGAGCCGGCCCGATTACCCCATTAGATTTGTTAATAATTTTCGATAACAAGTGCACCATGAAACACTCCCATGAGCACTATTTCTTCACTCATGTTTATGAGATGAGTTATATCCATCGAAAATAACTCCCTCTCGTTTGATTGTTTTACATTCAACCACAAGGTAACGATATTTACGTTACGTTTTCTTTTCTTGACACGCGGGCCAAGCCACATTAAAGTTTGCCGCAGCTTCAGGTGTCCCAAGGGTATCCACCCAAGGGATTAAACGGGAAGCCGGTGCGTTTGGTTGTATACCAGAACAATTCCGGCGCTGCCCCCGCAACGGTAAGCGAGTTTTAGCAAACCACACAGCCACTGCGTTTAACGTGGGAAGGCGGTTTGTCAGGTTTCTTTACTGGTATGTTCGATAGAACTGGACAGGTTTATTGGCCAAGTTCTTTTAACCAAGTAAAGGATAACCGCTCGCGAGCCCGGAGACCGGCCTGAAGGCGTTGGTTTGTATTGCGGAGGGCGATACGGCGGCTAATAGGTGCTGTTTCCTGTTTCCGTTTGATTTTCCTCTGTGTTCTTAGCAAAGTGCTTGGCTATTCCAAAGACTGGGCGCGGGCGGGCGCTAGAGGAAAATAATGAAGGACTGCACCCTATTTGCAGTGGCTCTGCGTTTGTTCGCATTTGCTACTTTTTTTGTTGCCATGACTATTGCGATGAACGTCGCAATAATTCTTGCTACTACAACTGTCGCTATCGTCAAATCATTTGGTTATCCCTTTGGTAAGCAACGACACCATGCACCACAATTATGGCAACGTCAGTCACTACCGCTGCTATTCCAACTAACGCTACTTCGATACGCGATTGAAAAACTGTGCCGCAGATTACGGTCTGCCCCTGGTATTCAACGTCCCTGTTACCGCCATACAGTTTTCATCAAACTTGGTCAACTTAGTCGGTGGCGTAATCACTACTGCCGCTACCAGTTTAGAATACTTCACGGAGTCACCCCATGAGCACTTCCGACCGGGAACAACGCCATCAAACCCGCATGCAACGTAAAAAAACCGTGGTGGATGCCGCCATTGCCCGTGCGGATCGTGACCAGGGCCTGTTGTTAGTGCTCACTGGTAACGGCAAGGGTAAATCCAGTTCGGCGTTTGGTATGGTGGCGCGCGCACTGGGGCACAATATGCAAGTGGGGGTAGCGCAATTTATCAAAGGCCGTTCAGATACTGGTGAAGAAGGTTTTTTCCGTCGCCAACCGGGGGTAACCTGGCATGTGCTTGGCGAAGGTTTTACCTGGGAAACGCAAAACCTCGCCCGTGATACGCAAACCGCGCAACAAGGCTGGGCCGTGGTGAAAACCATGCTGCGCGATGAATCCCTGGGGTTGGTCATACTTGATGAACTCACTTACCCGCTCAAGTATGGCTGGCTGGACCTCGAATCCGTGCTGGCGGATATTAAAGCCCGCCCGCCTATGCAACATGTGGTTATTACCGGCCGCGCCGCACCCGACGCGCTTTGCGATGCAGCGGATACGGTTTCCGAGCTTCATGATATCAAACATGCCTTTCGTGCCGGCGTCCAGGCTCAGAAAGGGGTGGATTTATGAGAACCTGCTCTGCATTGTTTATTGCTGCGCCTGCATCCGGCCAGGGTAAAACCACTGTCACTGCGGCGCTAGCCCGTTTCCATCGCAACCAAGGGCGTAAGGTGCGGGTGTTTAAGGCCGGGCCTGATTTTCTCGACCCGATGATTCTTGAGCATGCCTCGGGCGCACCGGTTTACCAACTTGACCTGTGGATGAGTGGTGAGGAACATTGTCGCCAACTTTTATATGAGGCCGCCGGTAACGCCGATTTGATATTGATCGAGGGCGTGATGGGCTTGTTTGATGGTGAGCGCTCCAGCGCCGATCTCGCCACCCGATTTGGTATTCCTGTGCTCGCGGTAATTGATGGCAGCGCCATGGCCCAGACCTTTGGGGCTGTGGCCCTGGGGTTGGCGACTTACCGTGCCGGGCTGCCGTTTGCCGGGGTGTTTGCTAACCGCGTTGCTAGCGAGCGCCATTATGAAATGCTAACCGAAAGCCTGCCGCCGGGCATAGCCGCATTCGGTTGGCTGGCCCGAAATGCCGAGATGACACTACCGGACCGGCACCTTGGACTGATGCAAGCAGCCGAAATTGGCGATCTCGATACGCGCATCAGCCACGCTGCTGCCGCACTTAAGGGTGTTAACACCCGCTTGCCACCACCAGTGACATTCACGCCTGCCGACACCGTGATATCTGAAACCGCATTACTGCAAGGGGTGCACATCGCGGTAGCACGGGATAACGCCTTCGCGTTTTTATATCACGCCAATCTCGATGTACTACGCACGTTGGGGGCAAAATTAAGCTTTTTCTCGCCGCTCGCTGACACCCAGCTTCCCACCTGCGATGCGCTTTATTTACCAGGTGGTTACCCCGAGCTGCACCTGGATCTACTGGCATCCAACTCAGGCATGAAAACGGCGATTGGTGCTCACCACGCTGCAGGCAAGCCCATTGTCGCTGAATGCGGCGGCATGCTGTATTTGCTGGAATCACTCACTGATGTTCAGGGCCAAAATGCCAAGATGCTCGGACTATTACCCGGACAAGCAACCATGCAGACCAAACTGGCCAACCTTGGATTGCATCAAGTAGCATTACCCGAGGGTACGGTACGCGGACATACCTATCATTATTCACAGTTGGACTGCGCTCTTATGCCCATTGCAACCAGCAAAGGTGCACGCCCAGGACGGCGCGGTGAACCGGTGTTTCGCGAGGGCCGTTTACATGCCAGTTATTTGCATTTGTATTTTGCATCCAACCCGGCGGCAGTGGCGAAGCTGTTTGCAGCATAAGCATCATTAACAACAAACTCGTTCATCGCTAGCAAAACCTAATAACTTGAAGCTTTGCTAATAAGTTTCGAATTAAACGTGACAAACAATAATCACCGATAAAGCAATGCAAAAACAGAAAATAGCGAAACTTACAGTAAATAACGACAAATAACTGAAAAGGAGAACACCATGCATATTGAACCCGGGCTTATTGTTCAAGCAAAAGTCATGCTAGCCAACATCTCGGCCCTAGGCGTCATCGGCTACTATGCAAAAGACTTGCTCAAACAACCGGCTGACGTGGTTCGTACTCTGCTCGCGGCAGTGTTTTTCTCCCTGTTCATGCAGAGCTTTCATGTATCCGTAGGGCCATCTGAACTGCACTTTGTCGGCGCCATGGTGATGTATCTCACTCTTGGCTTCCTGCCGACGTTACTCGGTTTTGCCCTTGGGTTGTTGTTACAGGGTCTGCTATTCGATCCGATGGATCTGCAACACCTGGCGGTTAACGCATTGTCACTGGTTTTACCGCTCATTGCGGTGCACTTCACCTTGGGTCGCAAACTGCGTGATACAGCTAACAATCGCCTGCGGTGGCAAACGATTCTTAAGCTCGACGCCATGTATTATAGCGGTGTCACCGCTATGGTGGGTTTCTGGTTACTGGCCGCCAACGTCGCCACACCGTTTGCCGCCTGGGCAGCTTTCGCCATGTCGTATTTAATCATCGTTGCCATAGAACCTGTCGTCACCTATGGCGTGATTCGCTTACTGAAACGTTATGAACATAAGCGACTGGTGGATTTATGCTTCGCGGTGAAACCACTCACGCTTAATTAGTTAGGTATCGGTTGATTAGGCTAACACAACGGGCAACGCGTAGCCTGGATGGAGCTTGCGGAATCCAGGGCCGGCGTTGAAGAAGTAGCCGTGTTCAAGGTATTACCGCTTGTGAGCGCACGCATTTAACAGTGCAGCCACACCCGAAAACATGTGGCTCCGTTCACCCCGGATTCCGTAAACTGCATCCGGGCTACAACGATTACGCAACGGCTAATACGTAGCCTGGATGGAGCTTGCGGAATCCAGGGCCGGAGTTGAAGCAACAACAGAGTTCAAGGTATTACCGCTTGTGAACGCACGCATTTAACAGCACTGCCACACCCGAAAACGTGTGGCTCCGTTCACCCCGGATTCCGTGAACTACATCCGGGCTACAACGGCAACGGCCTTAAGATTTATGTAACGTTAAAGTAAAGATTGAACAGGTAAGGAGCAACTAACGTATGGGTAAAGTATGGTTTGTCGGTGCCGGGCCAGGCGACCCGGAACTAATCACCGTGAAAGGCCGTGACCTTATCGCCAATGCGGGGGCCATTCTCTACGCCGGTTCATTGGTGTCTGCCGCTGCCATGCGCTGGGCGCCAGGTGACTGCGCGGTCGCTGACTCCAAGGGCATGACCCTCGAAGCAATCGCCTCGTGGCTCACGCAAAAAGCCCAAGAGCATAACACGGTGGTGCGGTTACAAACCGGCGACCCCACGCTCTACGGCGCATTAATCGAGATGACGCAACCCCTGGATAAAGCCGGTGTTGAAATCGGTGTGGTGCCCGGTGTTTCTTCCGCCATGGCCTCAGCGGCCACGGCGATGGAAAGTCTGACCCTGCCAGAGGTAACACAAACGGTTATACTCACTCGCATCGAGGGCCGCACTCCCATGCCCACAGGTGAATCCTTGGCGGAATTGGCACAACATCACTGCACTTTGTGCCTGTTTCTCTCCATTACGTTATTGGGCAAGGTTCAACGCGAACTACTGGCGGCAGGCTGGCACGAAGACGCGCCAGTGCTGGTGGTTCACAAAGCAAGCTGGCCGCAAGCGGAAAAAATTGTCCGCGGCACCCTCAGCACTATTCGTGAGCAATGCCGCGCCGAAAAAATCAATAGCCAGGCCATGATCATCGCCAGCCCAACCCTGGGCGCACGCCATTGGCCGGAACTTAAAAAATCAAAGCTCTACGATAAAACTTTTAGCCATCGTTTTCGCAAAGCCGATAAAAAATTAGCAGGGACACCATTATGACAACTACCATTTTATTAGTCGGCCACGGTTCGCGCCACACACCGGGCAATACTGAAATCACCACTTTTTCCGAGCAATGGGCCAGGAAAAACCCGCAATGGCATATTGAAACCTGCTTTATTGAATTTGCGGAGGTGATGCTCGACCAGGGCCTCAATAATGCCGCAAAGCAGGCAAAAAAAGTCATTGTGGTGCCACTGATTTTGAATGCCGCCGGCCATGTAAAAATGGAAATTCCGCACCATATTGACGAAGCACGCAAGCGACACCCCACGGTTGAATTTATCTATGCACGCCACCTTGGCGCTGCCGATAGCATTTTAAGCATCCTTAAGCGTAATTTGCGTAGCGTATTATCTGAGATGGATGTGCCAGACCCCAAAACAACGGGGGTCATCTTGTTGGGGCGCGGCTCATCGGATCGCATCGCCAACGGCGAACTTGCAAAAATGGCTCGCTGGTTATTTGAAGAAAGCGAGCACGAGCTTATCGACATCGCCTTTACCGGCATTACCCATCCGCGCCTGGAAAGTGTGGTGCAGCGCCACACAAAACTGGGCATGAGCCAGATAGCCATCCTGCCCTACTATTTATTTACCGGCACCCTGATTGAACGCATTAAGCGCCAGGTTGCACGCTTACAAGCGCAATACCCACAACTGAGCATTGCTCACGGCAATTATTTTGGTTTTGAAGACGAGATTTACATGTTACTCAACCAGCGTGTGCATGAAGCGCTTGGTGAAGCCCCTGATACCGAAAACGGCATGATGGAGTGCGATGGCTGTAAATACCGCGTCCTGGCGGAAGCGCATGGCGAGGGTCATCACCACCACGATAATGGCCATCACCACGACCACACCGACAACAAGCAGGAGGTGGCCGCGTGAATAATATCGCTACCGAGCAACTTACCCAAGCCGGACAGAAAATTGAACACGACTCCTTTGCCATCGTCGACCAAGAAACCGGCACTCATGATTACCACCACGCACAATGGCAAATAGTACGGCGCATGATACATGCAACCGCCGATTTTGAATTTAATGGTCTGACCCGTTTCCATGATCAGGCCGTGGCGGCGGGGCTTAATGCGATCTTATCCGGTGCAAATATCGTCGCCGATGTAGAAATGATCTGCGTGGGATTATCCCAGCCACGTCTGGCGCACTTTGGCGTCAGCAGCCATCATTTTATTGCAAACACCGACGTTATTCGTCAGGCCAACGCGGAGAACACCACCCGTGCGGTGCAGGCCATGCGCAAAGCGCATCAGTTAGCACTGCTCGAAGGCAGCATTATTGCCATCGGCAATGCACCCACGGCGCTACTTGAAGTGGTTCGGCTGATACAGGAAGAGCAGGTTCGCCCGGCGCTGATCGTGGGTATGCCGGTGGGTTTTGTCTCCGCCGCCGAATCAAAAAACGTCACCAGCAAACTACATGACATTCCCTGGATTATTACCCAGGGCCGCAAAGGCGGCTCAACCCTGGTGGTGGCTGCTATCCATGCTTTGCTGGCACTGGCTGAAGCGCGGCAGGTATCCCGGGCCAACGGCGCTACTTAAACTAAGCAAACATAAAGTAAATAGAACAAACAAAGCACCAACGCCCGCCATGATGGAGAAAACCAAAAAGAGGGGCACACGCACCGGCTTTACCACCGGGGCCTGCGCCGCCGCTGCCGCCCGCGCGGCAACGCTGGGCCTTGTCAATGGTCAGGTTCCCGAAAACGTCGAGTGCCTGCTGCCCAACGACCAGGTGGTGAACTTTTCTATCACTGATGGCCACTGCGATGACCGTTGCGCCCATGCAGTCGTCGTTAAGGACGCAGGCGATGACCCCGATTGTACTCATGGTGCACACCTAACGGCAGATGTTTGTTTGATAAAAAACCAGCCCGGCGTGGTATTACTTAAAGGCGGTGCCGGTGTGGGCACCATCACCATGGCCGGGCTGGGTTTGGCTGTGGGTGGTCCGGCCATTAATCCCGTACCACGGCGCAACATTGAAGACAATGTGCGCCTTGCCGCTGGTGCCCTGCTGGACCAACATGGCCTGGACGTCACCATCTCGGTGCCCGAAGGGGAGGCCATGTCGAAAAAAACATTGAACGCCCGGCTTGGCATTATCGGCGGTATTTCCATTCTTGGCACCACCGGTATTGTGCGCCCCTATTCCACCTCGGCGTTTCGCGCCAGCGTTATCCAGGGCATTGAAGTGGCGGCGGCGCAAGGGCAAGACACCGTGGTACTCACCACGGGCGGGCGCACCGAAAAATTTGTTATGAAGGAATTGCCTGATTTAGCCGGTGCCTGTTTCGTGCAAATGGGCGATTTTCTGAGTTACGCCCTGGATACCTCGGTAAAAGAAGGTATCCGCCACGTCATTATCGGCGGCATGGTGGGCAAGCTCACTAAAATGGCGCAGGGCGAAACCATCACCCATGCCGGACGCGCCGAGGTCAGCACCGACCTGCTGGCCGACCTGGCACATGACAGCGGCGCGCCAGCGGACGTTTGTAACGACATCCGAGCAGCTGAAACCGCACGTTATGCCGCCGAGCGCATGGCCGAACTGGGATTGGTGGATGCCTTTCATAATGCCCTGGCACAACGCGTGGTTCACACTCTGGCTGAGCGCTACCCGCGCAAGTTCAAATTAACCGTACTGGTCTGCGATTTCGACGGCAATAAAATTGCGCAAGCGCAAGGAAACCATGCTTAAGGAAACAGTACAAGGAAACAATAATGAATGATACCCGGCACATAACGCCCAGCCATCACATTGTCCCGCCATGCCGCATTATCGGTGTGCTCGATGACGGCCCGGTCAGCCTGACACCCAACGCGCTGGCCTACATCGAGCAAGCCGATGTCATTATCGGCGGCAACCGCACCTTGCAACTATTTACCCGACATTTCGCCGCGCACGCGCAGCGTCGCGACCTAACGGGCCAATTGATGCAAATCCCCGACTGGATTCGCGAGGCGCAAGCGGATGCTTTACAAGTTGTGGTGCTGGCCACGGGTGATCCCTTATGCCACGGTATTGCCGGGTTTCTGCAATCCCGGTTATGCATTGAATCCTGCGAGGTGTTACCTAACGTCTCTACCGTGCAGCTTGCCTGCGCGCGCCTTGGCATACCCTGGCAGGATCTGAAAATCTGCTCGGTACACAACGCCGACGCCGGTGAATGGCAGGTGGGGGCCGGTCCTGATCATGGCTTATACCCCATTCTCCATGCGCTGCAACACCACGACCGCCTTGCAATTCTTACCAGCCCTGATAATACCCCGGACCGCATTGCGCGCCTGTTGGTACACGAAGGACTGGATGAACACTTTCGCATGGCCGTGGCGGAACATCTGTTACAGAAAGATGAAAACATCATTCACGATTCCAGCATTGCGCAGGCCGCCGAAACCCGTTTTGCCGACCCCAATGTGACCGTGTTATGGCGCACCCACCCTGCCCCGCGCCCAGTGTTGTTCGGCCTGGCTGACGAGGATTTTCACCAACGCAAACCGGACAAGGGCCTGATTACTAAACGCGAGGTGCGCGCCGTATCACTGGCGCGCCTGCAACTACGCGCCACTAGCGTGGTCTGGGATATTGGTGCCGGTTCCGGTGCCGTGGGATTGGAGGCGGCGCGACTGGTGCCGGATGGTTACGTGTATGCCATCGAAAAAAATACCGACGACGTTGCCATCGCCATACAAAATCAGCGCACCCTCGGCATCCACAACTACACCGTAATACAGGCCAAAGCCCCTCAAGGCATGGAACACTGGCCCGACCCCGATGCGGTATTTATCGGGGGCTCCGGCGGTGAACTGGCGGCATTAATCCGCCAGTGCCTGCAACGCTTAACGGATCAGGGCGTGCTGGTGATGAATTTCGTCACGGTTGAAAATCTATCAACCGCCGTGGATACGTTAAAAGAAACCGGCGCAAGCTGGGACATTACGCAACTGCAGGCATCGCGCTCCCGCCCCATTCTTAACATGCACCGCCTCACGGCGGAAAATCCCGTTTGGGTCGTTTGCGCCCAAACTGCCAACGCCAACAAGCAACCCAGGCAATTAACATGAGCGACACGAGCATAAATAGGCCTGAATTTAAAAGAAAGGGCCGCTTATACGGCCTGTCCCTCGGTCCGGGTGACCCTGAACTCATGACACGCCGCGTTTGGGCGTTATTACAACGGCCCGATGCCTACTGGACGTATCCGGTGCGCAACAAAAAAAGCGACAGTTATGCCCTGGGTATCGTGCGGGCGGCGGGGCATACCCCACCGGTTGAGCAACACCAGGCGCTGGTATTCCCCATGACCCACGACGTGGAGAAACTGGCAAAGTACTGGCTACGGGCAGCGCACACCGTGTTGGAAATACTGCACCGTGGTATTGATGTGATGTTTCTGGTAGAGGGCGACGCCTCAACCTATTCCACCTTCGGGCACTTGGCGCGTACCGTCAGCACACTCGACACCGATATCCACGTGGATACTGTCGCTGGCGTAACCTCCTTTAACGCCGCCGCCGCAAGGTTGCAAATACCCTTGGCGGAGGTGGACGATACCGTGGCCATTATTCCCGCCGGCTATGGCATTGCCACTATTGATAAACTGCTGGACCACTTTGATACCCTGGTGCTCCTTAAAGTTAAACCACTGTTGGATGACATTATTACCTTGCTGACCCGGCGCGGCCTGTTGGCTCACAGTGCCTTTATCGAAAAGGCCGGATCACAACACGAACGCGTGGTGCGCGACGTTGTTTCATTACAAAACACCACGGTTAATTACCTCTCGTTGCTGTTGGTCAAAAATCCGCAGCGCCAACGCAGTGAAATTATTCGCGGCTGCCGTAAAAAAACCAGTACTGACATTACTAACCGAACTAATAGCACTAACAGTTCAGGCAATATCACAGACAATTCCACTGACAACATCACCAACAACATTGCCAGCATCCCCCCGATTAACTTAAAGGAGCGTTACCCATGAACGATGCAACACACCAAGCAGCTCTCTTCGCAAAAAACCCAGCACCAGAACCGCGCGTTGCCCTGGTGGCCATTACCAAACATGGTGCCGCTCAAGTGCAGAATCTGGCGCCACGCCTGCCCCAGACCAGTATCGTGGTGTCCGCCAAATTCGGCGCGGTCATGGAAGGACTGGCCAACCCCGTGCATGTTTACCAGGGCGCGCTGAGCGCACAAATCGCAACGCTATTCACTGACTATGATCAAATTGTATTTTTTGTATCGCTTGGGGCGGTGGTGCGCTTAATTGCACCTCATCTTAAATCCAAAGACGAAGACCCCGGCATATTGGTGGTGGACGACGCCGCACAATTTGTTATTCCACTGCTATCGGGACACGTGGGCGGCGCCAATGCCTATGCCGAACAACTGGCGCAACAACTCGGTGCCACGGCGGTTATTACCACCGCCTCCGATGTGGGCAAAACCATTGCGGTGGATATTCTGGGGCGCGAACTGGGCTGGCAGGTGGAGGCCCCCAAAATCAACATCACTCGAGTTTCCGCCCACGTGGTCAACGGTGAACCCATTGCCTTTGTGCAGGAAACCGGCGCCAAGAACTGGTGGACCCGCCCCACCCCGCTGCCTGACAACATTCATGTGTTCACGCAACTCGAAGATGTCGACCTCGACCAACATAAAGCCGTGTTATGGGTCACCCAACGCGACATCAAACCCGCGCTATGGCAGCAGCTTGAAGAACGCCTGGTGGTCTACCGGCCGCCAGCGCAATAACCATGCGGGTAACACTTGGCATTGGTTGCGACCGGGGCACGTCACTGGAAACCTTGCAAGGGGCCGTCACCCTGGCGCTCGAATGTGCCCGGTTGCCCCTGGATACCATTACGGCCGTTGCCACCATTGATAAGAAAAGCGACGAACAGGCCATTTTACAGCTTGCCGAACAACATGGCTGGCCATTACGGTTTTTCAGCGCCGCCGCTCTGGCCGTGGTCGACGTGCCCAGCCCATCGGAAACCGTGCGCAAGTACATGGGCACCCCAACGGTAGCGGAAGCCGCCGCATTGCTGGCGGCCAACACCCACATGGGTAATTTGCTGCTGGAAAAATATAAACATAAGGGTGCCGATGGCAAAAACGCCACAGTATCCATTGCAAAACTAACTAATGATGAATCAAAGGAAAAACCATGAATAACGGTAAAATTCTCCTGGTGGGCTTTGGCCCAGGCGCAATCCAACACATGACCTTGCGCGCCCGCGAGGCCATTGAAGAGGCCGACGTGGTTATCGGCTATTCCACCTATATTCAACTGGTGGCTGATTTGCTCGATGGCAAGGAGGTGATTCGCAAGGGCATGACAGAAGAAATCGACCGCTGCATCGAGGCCTATGACCAGGCTAAACTGGGTAAAACCGTGGCACTGATATCCTCAGGCGACATTGGTGTTTACGGCATGGCTGGCCCAACTTACGAGGTTTTGCTGCAATCGGGCTGGACCCCGAACAGTGACATTCACGTAGAGGTCATTCCCGGCAGCACTGCACTCTCGGCCTGCGCCTCGTTGGTGGGCGCGCCGCTGACTCACGATTTTTGCTCTATTTCCCTGTCGGATTTATTAACCCCTTGGCCGATTATCGCCAAACGCATCGATGCGGCTGCCCACAGCGATTTTGTGGTTGCCCTTTACAATCCCAAAAGCGGCCGGCGTACCCAACAAATCGTCGAGGCGCAGCGCATTCTGTTACAATACCGCAAACCGGAAACCCCGGTGGCCATTGTTAAATCGGCATACCGTGAAGCGCAGAACATTCAATTGGTAAGGCTCGATGAAATGAAGGACTGCAAAATTGGCATGTTAACCACCGTGCTCATTGGCAACAGCAGTAGCTATTTTCAAGATGGCTTAATGGTGACGCCACGGGGTTATGCCAATAAGTATGACAGTATTACCGGCGATGTAAAACAAGGCGAAAAAGCCGGTCGTTCCCTCAGCATGGGGCTGCAAGGCTGGAAAGCCTGTGTGCGACAATACCTGCGTGACGGTGGCAATCAAAGCGACAACCAAAACAACAATGCATCGCTGCGAGACATTGCCCGTCATTTTGATGCGCTGCCGGGTGACATTCTCTCAGCCATTAGCGAAGCAGGCACTGATGATAGCGCGGGCGAATTCACGGCTACTGCCGTGCGCGCTGGCCCGGCGCTAGAGGCAGCCCGAGAATGGGGCCGCGTGCGTGTTGTGGTGCGCAGTGAAGCCGGTGCAGTCAGCGAACTGTTATTGGATGCGGCAGACTTCAAGCGCCGTGGTGACTGGCTCAATGTGGAAAACGCGCATTTTCACCTGCACATTGACGGCTCACGCATTCATCAGGCATGGATGATGCGCAAAGGCGACAATCTGCGCAGTGCCTATTTCACCGACGCCAAGGGCAACACTGTGTTTAATTTTTCGCTGCTACGCGAAGACGGGCAATTCAACCGAAGTGCCCTGCAACAATTTGAACGAGACTGGCTAAAGCTGGAAAAAAATAATGACATGGAGAACATAAGCAATGAGTAATAGCACCGCCACGCTTTTGGAAAAACCCAAGATGATGGATTACCACCGCCACCTGCTGGTGTGCGTTGGCCCGCGTTGCACTGAAAACGAAGAATCCCAGGCATTGTTCGACACCCTCGGTGAAAAATTCAAGGCCGCCGGCATCGACAACGGTGCGTTGCGTGTGAAACGCACCCGCACCCATTGTTTTGCTACCTGCAAATCCGGCCCGGTAATGTGCGTGCAACCCGATGGCATCTGGTATTACAACGTGACCGAGGCCAACCTCGACCGTATTATTAAGGAACATTTAGTCGACGGCCAGCCGGTTGAAGACCTGATCTATCATCGCAGCAGTGATGCCAATGCCTGAGGGACAACACTTCTCTGACCAGGAGAGGGATAGCCTTTATCGTATCATCGAAGCACGCCGTGATATGCGACACTTTACGCCAGGCGCACAGGTCGACGAGGACACGCTTACGCGGCTGTTACAAGCCGCGCATCGAGCACCCTCCGTTGGCCTGATGCAACCCTGGCGCTTCATCCGCATATGTAATGCCAGCTTGCGCCAACGCATTGCGCAACAAGTGGCAGAAGAGCGCGATGCCACCGCCGCCGCACTGGGGGATCGCGGCGCGGAATTTCTGCAACTTAAAGTGGAAGGCATACGCGAGTGCGCTGAATTGCTGGTGGCGGCCCTTGCCCCTGATGATGGTACGGTGTTTGGCCGCCGCACCATGCCGGGGGAAATGGCCCTTGCCTCGGTGGCCTGCGCCATCCAGAATCTCTGGCTCGCCGCCCGCGCTGAGAATTTGGGCATGGGCTGGGTATCGATGTTTGACCCGGCGGCGCTCGCGCAACTGCTTGCCATGCCACCTGACAGCAAACCCGTGGCAATCCTCTGCCTGGGGCCGGTGGAAAAATTCTATGCGGCGCCGATGCTGGAACAGCAAGCCTGGCGCCAAAGCCGGCCGTTGCATGAACTGGTGTTTCACGATAACTGGGACAATACCGAACTGCCACCGTCGCCGTCACATTCAGAACCACATGAGATAAAGCCCTAAGCGTGACAACCGCACTGATTCTGCTTGCTGCCCTCGCCCTTGATGCTGTACTGGGTGAACCACGGCGTTTTCACCCGCTGATCGGCTTTGGGCATCTGGCACAAAAAGTCGAACAACGTTGCTACGCTGCTTCACGCATACGGGGGGCAATCGCCACACTGTTACTGATCACTCCGTTCACCCTGCTGGCAATGGTGACGCTGTTGTTACCCTGGACCCCCTGGCATGTCGCATTTGACATCGTGTTGCTCTATCTCACTATCGGCTGGAACAGTCTCGAAGCGCACGCCAAAGCCGTGCGCGCGGCGCTAATCGCCAATAATTTACCCGAAGCCCGGCGGCGAGTGGGTTTCATGGTGAGCCGCGACACCGCCACACTTGACCAGCAAGGTATCGCCAACGCAACCGTGGAATCAGTACTGGAAAACGGCAATGATGCCATTTTCGGCGCTTTATTCTGGTATCTTCTGGCAGGCGCGCCCGGCGTGATACTGTATCGCCTGGCGAACACCATCGACGCCATGTGGGGTTATCGCAATACCCGTTATTTACAGTTTGGCTGGGCCGCCGCACGGCTTGATGATGTTATGAACCTGATACCGGCGCGACTCACCGCGCTTGGTTATGCTCTCGCGGGCCGATTTATGCCCGCGCTACGCTGCTGGCGACGCCAGGGCGCCAGTTGGAAAAGCCCCAACGCCGGGCCCGTCATGGCCGCCGGTGCTGGAAGTATCGGCGTATTATTAGGTGGACCAGCGGTGTATCATGGCATGGCACACCATCGCCCCCCTCTGGGCGAAGGCCAAGCGCCCAATGCCGACACCATTGACCATGCATTGCGTCTGATACGACGCACACTATTACTGTGGTTAGTTGTTATTTTTACAGGAGCCTGGATTGTCAACCTCATCACCCTCAGTACCTGGCCCTGAGCATCCAGGCCTGTTACACCACGGCGGTCGTTTACGCGAGGCCGCCGCGCGTTATGGCATTGCACTGGCACAGTGGCTTGATGTTTCCACGGGCATTAACCCCGACGGCTGGCCGGTACCGTCGGTGCCAGCCTCGGCCTGGGCGCGGCTGCCCGAAAGCGATGATGCACTGGACGCCGCGGCCCGCGCTTATTATGGTGTCAAACATCTGTTACCCGTTGCCGGATCACAGGCTGCTATCCAGGCGTTACCACAACTACGCCCCCCATCGCGGGTGCAGGTACTGCATCCTGGCTACGCCGAACATGCTCATGCCTGGCGCAGTGCCGGTCACACTGTGCAAGGGGTTAACCCTGAGCGCATTAACCAAACCATTGCGCAGGCAGACGTCGTGGTTCTCATACACCCCAACAACCCAACAGGAGCCTGTTTCCCGGTAGCGCAATTGCTGCACTGGCATGGGCAACTTGCCCGCCGAGGCGGCTGGCTGATCGTGGATGAAGCATTTATGGATACCACCCCCGAACACAGCCTTGCAAGCGATAGCGAACGCCCGGGCTTAATCGTACTGCGCTCGCTGGGCAAGTTCTTTGGTTTGGCCGGGGCACGCGTGGGTTTTGTCTGTGCCCACGCTGATTTATTGCAACGCCTCAATGCGGTGTTAGGCCCCTGGGCCATTAGCTCGCCCGCACGCTGGGTAGCAACCGCAGCGCTGCATGATACTACCTGGCAACGGCTTGCACGCCAACGCTTGATTACCCGCGGTAAACGCCTGCACACCTTACTGACCCGGCATGGACTCACGCCCAATGGCGGCTGCGCATTATTCCAATGGATGCTGACACCGCAGGCCAGCGCACTCCATGAGAAACTCGCGAGCGTCGGCATTTTAACCCGACTGTTCCATGACCCGCTCAGCCTGCGTTTCGGTTTACCTGCATGCGAAGCCCATTGGCAGCGACTTGACATGGCGTTGCAGCAGGTAACTGGCACTGTCACTGCAAACACTGGCTCTACAAACAAAGATCGCTCCGATCAATGCACACCTGACAGGCGTATTGCAAACCCATGACAACACCGACATTAATGGTGCAAGGCACCACTTCCGATGCGGGCAAGAGCCTGCTGGTTACCGCGCTGTGCCGCTGGCTGGCCCGGCAGCAGGTTAACGTCGCCCCCTTTAAACCCCAAAACATGGCGCTCAATAGTGCCGTTAGTGTGGATGGCGGCGAAGTGGGCCGCGCCCAGGCCGTGCAGGCGCGTGCCTGTTATCAGGAACCCCATACAGACATGAATCCAGTGCTGATCAAACCCAACTCCGACATTGGCGCACAGATTATCATTCATGGTCACGCCGTTAGCACCATGGATGCCCGTGATTTCCACGACTACAAACGTGTCGCGCAAAAGGCGGTGCTGGAATCCTACCACCGCCTTGCCGCCAACTATGACGCTATTGTGGTGGAAGGCGCCGGTTCACCCGCGGAGATTAATCTGCGCGACAATGACATTGCCAATATGGGTTTTGCCGAAGCCGTCGATTGCCCGGTTATTTTGATTGCTGACATCAACCGCGGTGGTGTGTTTGCACACCTGGTGGGCACACTTGAATTAATCAGTGACAGCGAGCGAGCGCGCATTAAAGGGTTTGTCATTAATCAATTTCGTGGCGACATTTCACTGCTGCAACCGGGGCTGGACTGGCTAGAGGAATATACCGGAAAACCTGTGCTGGGTGTTCTGCCCTATTTTAACGGCTTGCATCTCGAAGCCGAAGATGCGTTGCCACGGGATTTCGCCACGGCGTCAAATCCCCAGCAACAAGCACTACGTGTCATCATTCCGGCCCTGCCCCGTATCAGCAATCATACCGATTTTGATCCGTTGCGACTGCACCCACAGGTCGAGGTACAATTCATTGGTCCGGGGGGCACCATTGGCAGTGCTGATCTCATCATATTGCCGGGATCAAAAAGCGTGCGCGCCGACCTGGCGTGGCTACGCCAACAGGGCTGGGACACCGCCATTCAGCGTCACCTGCGTTATGGTGGCAAGCTTATGGGCATTTGCGGCGGATTTCAGATGCTGGGCAATCACATACATGATCCACTCGGCCTTGAGGGCGATGCGGGTAGCAGTGAGGGTCTCGGTTTACTTGAAATGGAAACCACTCTGGAAGCGGAAAAGAAACTGAGGAATGTCGATGGCCGATTGGTGATGAACGATGCCGCTATAACCGGCTATGAAATTCACGCCGGTGTAACCAGTGGTGCCGCCCTCCAGCGGCCAGCAATGAATCTTTCCCACGGCCCGGATGGCGCCATCAGTGACGATGGTTTAATCCTCGGCACTTATTTGCACGGACTGTTCGAATCAACCGACGCCTGTACCGCTCTGCTTACCTGGGCCGGACTTAGCCAGGCTCAACCACAGGATTATGCGGCGCTACATGAAGCTACTTTCAATCGCCTGGCGGATGCGGTTAGCCAGCATCTTGATATTGCCAGGCTCAGCAACTTATTAGGGCTCAAACCGTAACCAGGGCACCATCCGGCAAATTCATTGCCCCAGTGAACTGCCCCGGCGATAAACACAGATGAATACGCATTCATCAACGCAACCACCAACCGCCATGCACCAAGCTCATGCACTAAAGTACAGTCACCGCCCCCGTTAGTAAAACCAACCCCGAAAATGTGACATATTCACGTTTCAAACCCCGCCGCATCCGTTAGACTATCCGCTCGTTAAACGAGGCGCCGTTAACCCTAAGCCGTTAATCTTAAATGAATCAGTTAACGCCTGAATAAGCTGATAACAAACCACTGCTATTTATAAACTAAATATATACCCAGCCGGGTGTCGCTTAACGAAAACCATTCACCAAAGCACGCGATAGCCCGTTAAAAAACCGAAGAAAAACAAAAACCAGCACTTAAACATAACAACGTTTACGATTTACCATAACACCAAGGGAGACACAACGTGGCCTTACCACCCCCACTACTGCGCACCGCCAATGGTGATTACTGGATAACCCACCTGCCCATGAGCGGTACCGCGCTAAGCTTTAGCAATGAAGCTGACGCACAGCAGTTTATTCAGCCCCTGATGGACGACCCGCTAAACCACCAGGCCTTGCAACAAGCCTATGCCAATGCCTACGCCGGGCATCACGGTTTCAATGAAAGCGCCATGATCACCGCCCTGCTCAGCAACACACTGCGCTGCTACGCCGCCATTGGCGGTGGCCTGCGCGGCACGCCCGCCGCCAAACCCGCCAAGGTCATCCTGCCACCCACCCCCGTGCCCCAAGCCCGGCCCACAACCGAAAAACCCCGAGTCGCCCTGCGCTACAAAATCCAACTGGAAATTGCCGGCCACAATACCGCGCCGAACCTGGCGGGGGAACTCGCCATTAGCCCCGCCAGTGCGCCCAAGCAGCGCCAGACCTTACCAACCCGCAATAAAAGCACAGACCAACACCGTGTTGAGTGGCTGATCAATGGGGTCGACAATGTACCCCATGCGCTGTGGTACACCGTTTATATGCAAGGCCACTCACACATGCACATTCGCCTTGGTGACCCCATCACCCCGGTTGCCGACACAGTGCAAAGCATCCGTTGGCCAACGGTGCTGGTGCCATTGCAACTGCTGCGCTTCACCGATCCGCCACACTCGACACGGGAGAATGCCGGCATGTTGAGCGGCGGCTGGGTCTATGTTTTTATCAACGGCTTTTTGTTCCGTGAACTGCAGGTCATTAACGAAAACGGTGTCATGAGCGATGTGGACTTGGGCGCAAGGGACGGCGTGGGTGATCAACGTAACGCCAGGGGTCATTACCTGGATCAAGTGGTGGTGCCCCACGTACTGAACGGCCAACCACAAACCATCGAGGTAGCCTATACCCGGTTACCGTTTAGCTGGGAAACCTTAGGCAAACTGGGGGGCGCCGCGCCCAATGATCCCCGCTTCCTCAAAAAAGATAAACACAGCACCCAACACATTGCCCGGGATGACGCCCTGTGCAAGCAATGGCTGCAACCCGTGGACTTAACCGGTTACGGGGCTGGCTTTGAGTCAACCAATAATCCCTCAAGCAACAACAACGTCGGCCCCATCGCCACGGCCCTGCCCACTGTCAAGCGTTTTGATCCACTAAGGCACCAGCGCGCCCAGCCCCTGCCGGTGGTCTATCTGCATCAAACCCCGGTAAAGAAACGGGTCATCCCAGTGATTTATGTGCCCGGCCTGTTTGGCTCGCGCCTAGCGCGGCCGGGCGATAAACTCGAAGACCAATACGTGTGGGACCCGGATGCTAAAGGACCGATCATGTCCCACTTCGCCAAAAGTGTTTTATCCGGCTTCTTTCAACGTAATTGGGATGATGAAGAAATAAACAAAAAAGTAGCGCGCCTGCATGATAGCAAGGCCCGCGTCATGAACGATTACGACGACAAAGCGAAACAAACCCGGATGAACACCCTCCAGAAATCAAAACACTTTCAACAGGACGTCGCCCAGGCCAGCCACACCGCCCAACACCCCGCCGACCAACAGCCCCTGCTCGACGCCGCCTATCAACGCCGCGCTGAACGGGGCTGGCTGGGCATCCTGGCCGACTACACCCCCCTCATGGAAGCCATCGAACTCATCGAGGACGAACATTTTATCTACCGCTGTTACGGCGCCGGGCGGGACTGGCGCAACGACCTGGCCAACGAAGCCGCCGACCTGACACAAGACATCGAGCGCATCCAGGCCATCAGCGAGTACCCGGAACTGGGGGTCAACGGCCTGCACTACGAGGCCGGCGGTGAAAAAGCCCTTGTCATTACCCACAGCCAGGGCAGCCTCATTGCCCGTTATGCCAGCCAGGTGCTGGGAGCCAACAATAAAATCCACGGCATGGTGCATTTAAACCAACCCACCACCGGCTCCCCGGTGCTGTACCGGCGCTTCATCTTTGGCGCCAAACAGGAGCGGGTGCTGGCCTACACCCCCACCCGCATCAAAAGCAACATCTTTGCCGAAATTATCGGCACCAGCCCCTACCATTTCACCCGCATGGGCAACCTGCCCGGCGTTTACGCCTTGCTGCCCACCAATGACTACGTGCACCAGGGTGGGGCAACCAATGCCACCGGGGCCGCCAACGCCAGCAACGCCCACTGGCTCACCACCGAGCCTGCGCACTTAAAACCCAGCACCATCAACGATGTCTACGACGACGTCTACCTCAATGACCAGGTGGGCCTGCTGTGCCACAAACGCTACGACGCTGGCCACCGCCCCAAACCCTATAGCACCCGGGAATTCACCCGCGTCACTTATGAAGACGATTTTGGCGACCCAGTGGACGACGCCCTGGATAACGTGGACCCGAAAAACCTCACTCACCAGGCTGACATCTATTTACCCAACGAAACCCCCTGGCATCATGATAATATGCGCTTACGGCCGAATGCGGCCACCCCGGATGAGGACTTAAGAAAAGTAGAAGAATGGTATGAAATATTGGAAGAACGATTACTGACCGCAAAGTCATTTCATGATGATTTGGGATTACAACACCACCCCAACACCTACGTGATTCGCTCCGAGGGACTGGAAACGGCCATTAATGTCCACCTGTTCATTAACCGCAACCAAGTGCTTGAGAGTCCCTATGACAAGCACAAACAAGGCGATGGCACCGTGCCCTTAACCAGCCAGGAAGCGCTGTTGAATCACGGCGCCAAACCCGCCGGGGACATTATCACCAAAGGCAATGTGGTGCACGCGGAAATTTGTGAACACAAAGAGGCCATCGAGCAAACCCAACACGCCATTTTGGAAATCATCAAACCCCGGCGCCCAACAACCCAACCACGGTTATTTGTGATATGAAAACCATTTTAACGCATTGTTTAAAAACAAGCCTAATCCCAATTTTACTTTTTTTAGGAGCCTGTATGCCATTCTCGTCCCAAACCGCCATGCCTGACCTGCCACCCCCCGAGCACTATACGGGCATGGATGATGTCTTGATTCCACACCCGCGTTACCCGTTTGAGATACGTTCAGAATATTTCCCATTCGGCGTTGTCGGAAAAAATAATGAGGGACAGATCGAAATTGCAACACAGGTCTATATTGAATCCCAGTTATTTGAGGACACCACCCCCACCCACACTTTGGCCGATCGCTGGATACAACTGCATGCCGGCGACCAATCCAAACTGGCGGTCATCAACCGGGGGAAATTGCCGGACGATAGCGCCATCGTACCCCCCATCGTCAATGACAAAGGCGAAACCATCAGCGCCCCCTATACCTTTGCCATTGAAACACAGGGGGCGGTACTACTTAGTGGCGACCCCATGAAAGACCATCGGGTATCATCGCGGTATCGGCAAGCATTTACCTTGCTACCCCTGTCAGCAAATCAGTTATTCTCCATTCGCGCCGTTCGCCGGGTGCAGTACTTTAATAGTCACCCCATGTTCGCGGCGCAATACAAAGACTTTTTAGCCTCACTGCGACCAGAGGCCGCTACGCTACAATCCACCTTAACCGGCAGCAGGCCCTTAACCCGGCGTTTCTACACCGCCTACATGAATTTTGAAATCCCAACGCCCGCCGAATATAAGGGCAACAACCAATGGCCAGTAGAACATGCCTCCAAACGCTCCGACAAATGGCACCTGCCGGAGGGCGATATTAGAATCAGTTATGAAGTACAGAGTGGTTACGACTTCCTGCCCAAACATGAAAATGAACGATTAAAATCCCAAGCGCAAGGCATGGTAGACAAGATGCCCGACTACATAAAATCCGAAGCACCCAATACCCCCGTGCCTGACATGCGCTACCTCGAAGTGCCTTTTGGCGAGTTCGTCCTGTATGGCAGTAGTGAGTCGGACCCCTATGAAGCCAGTATTGAATTATCCACCGCCTATAAAAAAGGGAAAGTACTCGAAATAAACTTCTACGGTACCCCTGCCTTAATCAAACAATACGAACCTTACCTGCTGGGCTGGGTTGCCCAGATCAAAGTGATGCAATAGCGTCAGGCCGGCGCTGGCTGGCCTCGCTGCCGGGCGGCCCTCCAGCGATGCATTCCTTTAACGACCAGTGTGATTCGCGCCGAAGGCGGGAAACCGCCCTTAAATGGACACCGGTTCATTAACCGCAACCCAGCGCTGGCGATGGCACCGGTAGCCTGGATGAAGCGTGCGGAATCCAGGGTGGGCATTGAACAACTGACCGAGCACAAACCATTGGCCGCTCGTGAACCCGTTCCCTTAGCCGCGTGGTTTTATCTGAAAATACAGGGGTTCCGCTCATCCCGGATTCCGCAAGCGCCATCCGGGCTACAAAGACGAAACCCGCCGGGGACATTATCACCAAAGGTAACGTGGTCCACGCGGACATTTGTGAACACAAAGAGGCCATTGAACAAACCCGGCAGGCCCTATTGAAGATGGTTAAACCCCTTCGGCCCACCACCAAACAACGGTTATTTGTGATATGAATATCAACACCCGCTTAAGGCATTGTTTAAAAAAAAGCCTAATCTCAACCTTACTTTTTTTAGGAGCCTGAAACCCAGTGCTGGCGATGGCACCGGTAGCCTGGATGAAGCGTGCGCAATCCAGGGTGGGCGTTGAACAACGGGCAGAGCACAAACCATTGGCCGCTCGTGAACCCGTTCCCTTAGCCGCGTGGTTCTATCTGAAAATACAGGGGTTCCGTTCATCCCGGATTCCGCAAGCTCCATCCGGGCTACAAAGACTATAGCCGCCGGGGATATCATCACCAAAGGTAACGTGGTTCATGCGGACATTTGTGAACACAAAGAAGCCATCGAACAAACCCGGCAAGCCCTATTGAAGATGCTTAAACCCCTTCGCCCCACCACCAAACAACAGTTATTTGTAATATGAAAACAATTTTAACGCATTGCTTAAAAACAAGCCTAATCTCAACCTTACTTTTTTTAGGAGCCTGAAACCCAGTGCTGGCGATGGCACCGGTAGCCTGGATGAAGCGTGCGGAATCCAGGGTGGGCGTTGAACAACTGGCAGAGCACAAACCATTGGCCGCTCGTGAACCCGTTCCCTTAGCCGCGTTGTTTTATCTGAAAATACAGGGGTTCCGTTCATCCCGGATTCCGCAAGCTCCATCCGGGCTACAAAGACGAAACCCGCCGGGGACATTATCACCAAAGGTAACGTGGTTCACGCGGATATTTGTGAACACAAAGAAGCCATTAAACAAACCCGGCAAGCCCTATTGAAGATTGTTAAACCCCTTCGGCCCACCACCAAACAACGGTTATTTGTGATATGAACGTGAACAATCCTGTGAGACATCCTGTCACTGGGGGCGTGGGCGGGAAAGTCGGCTGGCTGGCTGTTGTTTTAGCTATTTTGGTTGCCTTGCGTACAACCAGGGCTTCCTTGGGGAACTGGGCCTTGCCTGTTGGATGGCGGACCGGTGGCCCCTTCCTGTTGGGTAATGGACCCTCCCTGCTGGGTAATGGACCCTTCCTGTTGGGTTGTGGACCCTTCCTGTTAGGTTGTGGACCCTTCCTGTTAGGTTGTGGACCCTTCCTGTTAGGTTGTGGACCCTTCCTGTTAGGTTGTGGACCCTTCCTGTTAGGTTGTGGACCCTTCCTGTTAGGTTGTGGACCCTTCCTGTTAG
>Ga0316204_10003859_pt1 | contig 28563 bp, 33 predicted proteins | sample 6monrhotite_MG_2_FD_205661 | JGI IMG/M metagenome (GOLD analysis project Ga0316204, IMG submission 205661) | Microbial mat bacterial communities from mineral coupon in-situ incubated in ocean water Damariscotta River, Maine, United States -... | ecosystem: Environmental > Aquatic > Marine >...
TACAACTCACTAAACTACATGCGCTCGCATTCCGAGATTGCCAGAAAAGCACGGATATTTGCCTATAAACTATTTGGTGGCCCGCCGGAGATTCCGGATAATGATAATCGTAATTCTTCGACTATTGTTTGAAAGCGGATTTAATACAGTATAAAACGAGCCAGATAGTTGATGTTTTTCATTTTTTCGCTACAACACAGAAAGTAAAGTGGATGCGGTTATTGCTGCTGTATCAGAGATTATGGCAATACAGAGAAAATTATCGCCTTATTGAGGTGATAAATGGCCCAATGGAAGAGCCAGAAAAGAAACTTGATAGCAAATATGATGAATGTTCTAACCGCTAACCAACGCTACTTCCTAATCAGTGCTATGACTCATTTGGATTAGTGTTGATCGAATTTATTCATACTCTGCTACTACATAGAATTCTACATTTTTCCTTTTTACAGTGATTCAAAATTTTCCCGGCTCTGCCCGTAATAAAACAAGATTTCTGATATTGAATTATTTTGGAAGTTTGTTGCTAATTGTTTAATTAGAGCAATGTCGTATTTATTACATTCAGTGACAAGAAGGAATAAACATAACAACTCAATTTTATTTAAGTCTATGAATATTCGGGCGAAAGCCCATGGCATGGGCGTTGCTCTTTTAGTAAATAAGAGTTCAGTGGTGACTAAGCAATTATGACAACGATAGATGCAAACAATAAAAAGATAGCTCCAGTGATCGACGACACTACGTTGCGCGATGGAGAACAATCAGCTGGGGTTTCATTCAGTCTTTATGAGAAATTGGATATTGCCAATCAACTCGATTTGTTGGGTGTCCCAGAGCTTGAGATTGGAATTCCGGCTATGGGGGAAGAAGAACGCGAGAGTATTCGTGCAGTGAGTTCGATGGGGCTTAATGCAAAACTGCTTGTCTGGAGTCGAATGCTTGAAGAAGATCTGCGTTTAAGTGAGCATCTAAATGTTGATATGATCGATTTGTCTATTGCGATTTCAGATCAACATATTAAAAACAAACTGAGACGTGATAGAAAATGGGTTCTCAGTCATATTGATCGTTATGTTAAACAGGCGTTGGATATGGGGTTAGAAGTTTGCATCGGTGGTGAGGATTCTTCACGTGCGGACATGAGCTTTCTATTGCAAGTTGTCGATGTTGCTCAGAAGGCTGGTGCACAAAGATTTCGATTTGCAGATACGGTTGGCATCATGGAACCGTTTTCTGTTTTACAGAAAATTAGAAAAATTGTTCGTAATTGTGATTTGCAAATTGAAATGCATGCTCATGATGATATGGGACTTGCCACGGCAAATACATTGGCCGCAGCGCGTGCCGGGGCAACTCATCTGAATACGACCGTCAATGGTTTGGGAGAACGGGCAGGCAATGCACCCCTGGAAGAAGTCGTTATTGGTTTGCGGCATTTGTATAACATGGATACCAATATCAACATGGTTGAGTTTCAGGATCTGTCAGCGACCGTGGAACAGGCATCAGGCCGATATATTTCCTGGCAAAAAAGTATTGTGGGTCAAGGAGTATTTACCCATGAATCCGGCATACATGTGGACGGAATTCTAAAAGATGAGGCGAATTATGAAGGCCTTAAGCCATCTGAAATGGGACGCCAACATCAAATTATTTTAGGGAAACATTCGGGAGCACATGCTATTCAAAATGTTTATTCTCGATTGGGGATTTTTCTTGATAAATCGGAAACTATCCCCTTACTGCAATCTATTCGGGAATTTGTTGGTATTAGAAAGTGCTCGCCTTCCGACCAACAGTTGGTTGAATTTTATCAAGCTATAACTGGTGCAGATATCCAAGATTGTTGCACTGAACTGCAAATATAAAAGAGGATTGTATTATGGAAACTAAAAATCACAATACAAAACTGACTTTATTTCAGCAAATGAAGGAAGATGTGCAAAGCGTTTTTCAACGAGACCCAGCTGCACGCAATACATTTGAAGTGATAACAACGTATCCCGGACTACATTCACTTGTTGCGCATCGCATATCGCACAAGGCCTGGAATAGTGGATGGAGAACACTGGCCAGGTTAATCGCTTTTTTTTCCAGAATGATCAGTAATATTGATATACATCCAGGTGCGTCAATTGGTAGACGATTTTTTATAGACCACGGTGCCGGAGTTGTTATCGGTGAAACTGCAGTGATCGGTGATGATGTTACACTTTATCATGGAGTGACACTTGGCGGCACAAGTTGGAATAAAGGCAAACGTCACCCCACTTTAGAAGACGGCGTTATGGTAGGTGCAGGTGCCAAAGTATTGGGACCAATTACAATTATGAAAAATGCGCGTATTGGGGCAAACTCAGTGGTTGTTAAAGATGTCCCTCCTCATCGTACAGTAGTTGGTGTGCCAGGAAAAATCGTGCAATTGAAAGAAGCGGGTGAACTCAATCCATACGGTGTTGATTTGAATCACCATCTTATTCCTGATCCTGTAGGGCGAGCAATGTCTTGCCTGGTAGATCGAATTTCAGTGCTGGAAGAAAAACTCGAACTCGCTTACGCAGAGAAAACTGACCGAAACATTGATGATTGTGGTGAATGCGAAGCAAATGATGTCTGTGATTCAGATAATCAAGAATCGAATATGTTTGAAATGAAGAAAGTATCTGGAGCTTGATGACAATGGATTTGTTGGAATTTGAAGGGCAGGATTTATATTTTGATGAACAAATGCCCAAAGAAATTGATGATTTAATTAAGTCTGCATCGGAAAACTACGGTACTCAACAAGCGGAAGCAGATTTATTACAGGCATTTTTTTTAGCACCAGACAATCTCTCTGTATTAGTGGCACTTTATCGATATTACTATTATCAGCACCAATATGAAAAAGCATTGATTGTAGCGGCTAATACATTAAAATTTTCAGGACATAGGGTTGGATTTCCAAAAAATTGGGAAGATCTGACAATAGAGCATGTTGGTGCTGGTGCGTTGAAATCAATGAGTATGGTGAGATTTTATTTAATAGCATTAAAAGCCACAGGATATTTAAATTTACGGCTACACAATTTTAGTCAGGCCAGCGAAATGTTGAGCAAGGTAGTGGAACTCGATGCTTCAGATCGTTTGGGCGCGGCTGTTTTATTGAAATTTGCAACTGATTGTTTGCAATACGACGATGATAGTTTAATTAGAGTTGCTGAAGTCTGAAAAAGACCCTAAGGAGTTTATATGTTTGATTTAACACTTGATGAAGCATTGGAAGAATTATCTTCCGCTGAGGATTTTCTAGAGTATTTCGGAATTGAATATGAGCAAAGTGTTGTTCATGTTAATCGTCTTCATATATTGCAGAGATTTCATAATTATCTAGCGGAAGCGAAAGATATGATTCCTTCTGATGAGGAGCAGTGTCGTAAAGTCTATAAAACTTTATTGGAAAACGCCTATCAGGATTTTGTTTCATCAGATGCATTGACTGAAAAAGTGTTTAAGGTTTTTCATATGAATGAACCACAATCGACTTTTGTTTCGTTAGATGAAGCATTTAAGTAATGGAGTTTCGTCCTGAATACGAATTTGGTGATGTTGTACGGCTGATTCGTAATGTTCGCAATGATGGTACTTACCCAGGCATGGATATAGGTGAACTCCTTGTCAAACGTGGCAGTACAGGACATGTTTTGAACGTAGGTACTTTTTTACAGGACCAACTAATATACACCGTGCATTTTATGGATTCAGATTTGAAAGTCGGATGTAGAGGTGAAGAGCTAATCGCTGCCGATGCACCCTGGAATCCAACTCTTTTTGAATTCAGGGACAAAGTAGTCGCTACAAAGAAGCTGGCAATTAACAGTGAAATTCTGGTTGATATTGGAGATGAAGGTGAAGTATTGAAAGCCTTCCGTGAGGGCGATGAAATGGCAACATATCATGTTCGATTTCCCGGAAAAACATTGATGGTTCCAGAAAATTGTCTGAATAAAATCGAGAAAACGCTATCGAATATTAATAACCATCAGGTGGAAGAAGAAGGTTAAGCAGGAGTTTTTATGAATAATGCCAACATAATCGATAAAATTGAGCCTGATCTCCGCTATTCTGTTCTGCGAACTTCGTTAGATAAATTTGAAACGCCACCTTATGAGCTATCCTCCGAAAATCTCAACATTGTCATTAAGCAAGTAGAGAAAGAGCGGGAAATACAGTCAAGGATATTATCCAGTAACGAAGCGATGGATGTGATTCTAACTGAAGAGTCTATTGATAGAGCATTTGATGAAGTTTGTAAGCGCTATGATAATAAAGATGACTTTTATGAAGATCTTAAAAGAAATAACCTGGATGAAACCCAGTTCAAAAAATCTTTATCCCGGGATATAAAAGTAGAAACTGTTTTGGAACGGGTTAGCTCTAGCTTTTCTGAAATATCAGATATTGATATTATGATATATTACCATATGCATTTTAAAAAAATGATAAAGCCGGAGATACGTAAAGCTCGTCATATTTTGATTACTGTGAATGATGAAATTGCTGAAAACACCCGCGAAAAATCATTAGCTAAAGCAACTGATATTTCTGAGAAATTAAGGAAAAGGCCGAAAAAGTTTTCAGATTACGCACTAAAATATTCTGAGTGCCCTACTGCTTATAAAGGTGGTGAGTTGGGGAATATTACGGTTGGTGTTTTGTATAAAGAATTGGAAGATGTTTTGTTCCGACTGCAGGAAAAACAATTAAGTTCAGCTATTGAATCACCGCTTGGGTTTCATATACTTTATTGTGACGAAATTCAAAAATCAAAAACTCTCTCAATCGCAGATGCAACACCATCTATACGCAAATTACTTGAGCAACGACGTAAGAAAATTTGTCAGAAAACTTGGTTATCCAAAATAATTGCAGGTGAAAGTAATGACTAGTTCAGATAGACATTGTTCTTTTTGTGGTGAGATTCAAACTCCCACATCTCCTTTAATTGCCGGGGCTGAAGGCCATATTTGTGAAGCCTGCGTAAAGCTTGCAAATCAAGTAGTTTCCAGTTGGGGGCGAAAACGATCTTTACCTGAGCTTCATCAAAAATTGCTAAAACCTAAGGAAATAAAACAAAAACTTGATGAGTATATTATCGGCCAGGATATGGCTAAGGAAATACTTGCTGTCGCAGTTTATAATCACTTTAAGCGTTTTCATTACGATGGTCCATCGGAAAAACCCGTATGCAGTTTGGATAGTGATGTAGAAATTGGCAAATCTAATGTTTTGTTAATTGGATCAACCGGTACAGGAAAAACTTTGTTGGCTAGCACCCTTGCTAAGATTGTTGGGGTGCCCTTTGCTATCGCTGATGCGACTACTCTAACTCAAGCGGGTTACGTTGGTGAGGATGTGGAGAGCATCCTGGTAAGGCTAATGGATGTTGCCGAAGGTAATGTGGCAAGAGCCGAATGGGGTATTGTCTACATTGATGAAATCGATAAACTCGCTCGCAGTAGTGAGGCATCCACAGGTGTCAGAGATGTTTCGGGCGAAGGTGTACAGCAGGCGTTACTCAAGCTTATCGAAGGTGCCGAAGTCAAGGTTCCCATGAAAGGACGTCGTAGGGAAGGTGGTGAGGATGTTGTTCTTGATACAAAAAATATACTTTTTATCGCCGGTGGTGCTTTTTCAGGATTAGAAGAAATTGTCGAAAAACGAACAACAATAGATCAAACTGCCATTGGATTTCAAGCAACGGTACAAAAACAAGAAGAATCACAACACCTTTTATCTGAAAAGCTCTCAGAAATTCAAATTGAGGATTTACGCCGTTTTGGGTTGATCCCAGAGTTTATAGGTCGTATACCGATTATTGCTGCTCTTGATCCACTAGACGAAACCGCACTGATAAATATTCTTACTGAGCCGAGAAATGCATTGATTAAACAGTATGTTAAACTGTTTTCCTATGAAGGTATTGAATTAAGCTTTACTGATGAAGCAATAAGGCAGATAGCTAGAAACGCTATGAAGAAAAATACTGGCGCACGAGGATTGCGTGGAGAGTTGGAAAGAATTTTACATAAGCCAATGTTTGACCTTCCATCACTTGAGGGAACAATTTCAGCAACTGTGGATGATCAAGTTGTGTTAGGTGAAAAAGAAATTGATGTCGAAATTACAGAAGCTTCAGATAAAGTAGATCGAAAAAAAATAGTTTCGGCTTGATATCAAAAGCTGGCAAACATAATCTGTAAGCCAGCTTTTCTGAAACAACAATGTTAATCCGTTAAAGTTTAAGTTGAACAAGGCCTGTATTGACAGTCTGTGCTTGTTCTTCGGGTGTTTTGGTGGTCAGGCTCAAAGCATGTAATTTCCCACTGCTAAGCTCCTGCTTGAATAATGCAAGAATCGCCTGTTGACGTTGAAGACTACGCAACCCAAAAAATGATTCACTGATTATGTATAATTCAAAGCTACAATCTTCTCCAGATATGTCAATGACAGCATCCGGAAATTGACCTGTTATTCGATTAATTAACTCTTGTTCGTTCATAATGATGACTCGTTTGATTATACAACTGCTTGCTCAAGCATTGGCTTGAGTTCACCGTTGTTTAGCATTTCTTCTATGATATCGCTACCACCAATAATTTCACCGTTGATAAAAAGTTGAGGAAATGTCGGGAAATTAGAAACCTCAGGTAACTTTTCCATAATAAATGGTGCTGCCAAAACATTTACATAGGTGAAATTAATACCTGTGGAATTTAACAAGCCTGAAGCTTTTTGGGAAAAACCGCACTGTGGTTGATTTGGTGTTCCCTTCATGTAAATAATAACTGGGTTGTCCGCTAATTGTTGTTTGATTTTATCTTCAGTGTTCATCTCTATCCTCTGCGTGCGTTTTATATAGTGTTTAACTCAATTACATCATTGCAATCAATAAGCCAAGCAGTATATGGCCTAAACACTTGAGTTTATGTTGCGAGTATCAAATATTTTGTCTCATAAGTAACAAAAATGTATGAGAACTGACGGGTAGTATCAATTAGCTAACAACTAAAAGTGAATGCCTCATATTTCGGATAAGTGAGTTGGAGTAGTGCGTACAGCGCGTCAACTACGGTTTCATGGTCAAAGGTATGGGTTACCAAAATGAACATACATATAGTTCTTATGATGGCGGCTTGTTGGAATGGGGAAAGATTGGTAATCCTGTAATCTCAAACCCGGCTAGCGCTTCTCTACCTATCATTCATCAAGTTCCGTTTGTAAGAAACGCTACATTCCAATGTTTTTAGTTTAATAAAGAAGTGCATATTACAAGGACCTATTCCGGTTAGTGAATAATTCTTTGTGAACATAATTAAATACCTAATACTAAATAGATTATTGTTGTATCTAACAGTAAGCTTTTAATACTTTATTTCTAATTATGTTTAGAAGATATCAATAACCTCAAAATATTTATTTTATATTGACCTGATGAGAACGTTTATTGCTAATACTATTTTTTAGAATTTATAAATTATAACTATCGCAATCAATCGTTTTAAATTTTATATCTTGAGGTGAAAGAAATGTTGTTAAATGATTATAAATCACAAGAACTACTTACTTTGCAAACAGTTCTTGGAGAGACTTCTGTGTCAGGGATTTTTGTGTTCAGGGGTGATTTGGTTTTGAAAGAAGGTCCGCTCCATGAAAGCTCGAACAAACGTAAACCACCTGAAGTTGTATTGGCTGAATGTGTGATATTAGCTGATGAAAACAAAATCAAATTCATGTCAGGTTCGTTAGACGATGTAGCAGATCTGGAAACGTTAATGAACAAGTATAGTTCTGACTTAGCAGAAGATTGCAAACTACTATTTTTTGTTATTAATACGAGCATGGATATGCAGGTGGAATTAAACGGATATACAATATCATTGATATCTCTGCGTGAAGGAATGGCCTGGAATGAATTGATGGAAGTGCTTTTTATTGAAAAATCAGATCTAAAAGGTCAGTCTGCTGAAGATAAAGTATTATCTGTCTACCAGGCAATGAGTGATTATAAGGCTAAATCAGATTTAGTTGATTATGAAGAGTCTTTAAATAATATCACTGAAGCAAAGCGTCAGTCTTGGGGCGCAATTTAAGTTATCTTTCCAATAGTCGCTTCTATAGAAATACTTGTCTATAGGAGTGACATTCTTCGTTATGGTGCATATAGTCGGTTAATTAAAAACTAATCACCCTCTTCTTCACTGTCACGACGCTTCACTGTTTTAGGATCAGCAGTAATAGCGCGATAAATTTCCACTCGATCCCCGTTGTTAACCGCTTCTTTGAGTTTTGTTAGTTTGCCAAAAATTCCAACTTTTTGAGTACTCAAATCAATATCTTTATATGTATCCAGAATTCCTGATGCTTTAATAACATCTTCAACAGTACTTCCTTCTGGTACTTGAATTTCTATCCAGGATTGTTTTTCTTTCAATCCGTAAGATATGCTAACGTCCATCGTTTGTCCTTATTGCAGATAATTTAAGTCTAAATTTCCCGTCCGCTTGCGGCGGGCGCAAACCCGATGGGGTTTCCATAGGGGTGCATACCTCGTTGATGATTTAAAATTGATTTCAAGCATTAACAGCATCCGGTATTTCAATTAGTTTGTTTTTAGCGCGTTCACTATGTTTACGATCTATTACTCGCTTGCCGGCAAGTATAAAACCCAACGCAATGAAACCACCTGGCGGTAAAATCATTAACAAAAATCCCTTATAGTCTTCGATAAAAACAACTTCAAGAAACGAAAAGTTCTCACCGAGTAATAATGAAGCATTGGCGAATAGCGTACCGCTACCAGTGATTTCTCTTGTTGCACCAAGAACAACCAGTATTAATGTAAAACCAATCCCCATCATCAAGCCATCTATCATTGATGGCAGAATATTGTTTTTCGAAGAAAAAGATTCCACTCGACCAAGTATGGCGCAGTTAGTAACAATAAGAGGAATAAATAAACCAAGCACTTTGTAGAGTTCATGCATATAGGCATTGATATACATGTCTACGAGTGTCACAACACCTGCAATAAGTAACACAAACACTGGGATGCGAACTTCTTGTGTAATCATTCCTCTCGATGAAGAAACAATAGCAGTAGCTATCAGCATAACGACGATTGTGGCTAGGCCCATACCAAGGCCATTAGTTGCGGTGCCCGTTACAGCTAGCAATGGGCATAGTGCCAGCATTTGAGAGAGTGCGACATTGTTATTCCAAATGCCGTCCTTAACTATCAGTTTATAATCGGTTTTCATATTCTATTTCCATAATTATGGTCATATTAGTAAAGTAGAAATTATTTATCTGAAATTTCTTTCATCACTATCTCCGTTTTGATCTTATCTTTAAACAGAGTCAGCCCATTGTTAATCGCTTTAACAACAGCACGGGGCGTAATTGTTGCTCCGGAAAATTGATCAAACATACCCCCGTCTTTTTTTACAGTCCATCGTTCAGGAGGAGGATTTTCTAAAGAGAGACCATCGAAATTAAGAATCCAATCGTCCTTTTTCTCTTCAATTTTATCGCCTAATCCAGGCGTTTCCATATGGGAGATCACGCGAGCACCAAGTATGTATCCTTCACGGTTAATGCCTATCATAATTTGAATAGGGCCAGCATATCCTTGCTCAACCATTGTAAATGCAACGGCGATAGCCTGATCCTTTAGACGAGCTATATAAACGAGTTTTTCATCAGATTCATTGGTGATAATGATTGCTGTGTCCGATAGTAAATCGTTATCGTATAGTTCATGCGGTATTACCATGCCTAGTGAAGCGCGCATATCTTCCTCTAAACGCAACTTTATATCAGCTTTTGTTTGTTGATTACCAAGTGCCAGAAGAGCACTGACAATCAATGCCATACCTGCTAGTAATCCGGCATGATAACCAATTCGTTTTTTATAAGCTGGTTCTGTATTACCCTTGTGCATTCTATTAATACTCAATCACTTTGATGCGAATTGATAATGGGATTACCCTTCCGATCACGTCCATATATTCTGGGTTTTATGTAGTGATCAATGAGCGGTGTCATAGCATTCATCAATAAAATTGCGAAGCCTACGCCTTCCGGATAGCCACCCCAAGTGCGAATTATGTAAATCAGTAAACCAATACCGATGGCGAAAATGACTTGACCTGTTTTTGTATTTGGTGAGGTAACCAGGTCAGTGGCTATAAAAAATGCGGCAAGCATTATTCCGCCTGAAGCCAAGTGGTATAAAGGTCCTGCATAGCGTTCAGGATCAATGAAATGAAACAGAGTAGAGAGCAAAAATATGGTGGTTAATAGAGTGAATGGAATATGCCAGCTAATGATCTTTTTAAATATTATATAAAGTCCACCGAGAAATATTAACAATGATGATGTTTCGCCAATGCTGCCACCGATCATTCCCATACTTGTTGAAAAAAATGAGTAATCGAAAGATGTCAGTGATGCAGAAAGTTCACGATCAAGTGTTAATTCGGTACGTACATGTCCCATTAATGAAGCGCTACTAATAGCATCAATGTTTTCAATTCCGAAGAAAGTGATTTTTAAACTTTCTAGCAACCCCGGTGCATTAGGTGAGAATAGGGGTTTGATATCCACCCATGTAGTCATTTCTAACGGAAAAGAAATCAGCAAAGCCGCTCGGGCAAGCATGGCTGGATTGAATACGTTTTGCCCTAATCCTCCAAAAATGTGTTTTCCTATTACGATAGCAAAGAAACCACCAAATACCCCTATCCACCAGGGTGCCCAGGGCGGCAGGCTCAGGGCTAACAATAGCCCAGTTAAAAAAGCGGAGCCATCAAATAAATGAATCGAAATTGGTTTCCCAGCGATGCGTAACGAAATTGCTTCAGCAATTAAGCAAGAAATTATGGTGATAATTAGTAGGTTTAACGCAGGAAAGCCAAATATACAAACGCCAAAAATAGTAGCGGGTAATAGGGCGAAGCATACGTGAAACATGACCTTAGAAATACTGCCGCCGCTGTGAGTATGTGGTGCACTGTGGGGTATCAGCTTCATACGCTTGCTTCCTCACCTTTTTTTAGAGCTTCTTTTTTTGCTTTTTCGGCAGCGCGTTGTGCTTTACGAGCTGCTGCAGCCTCTTTTTTTGCTTGTTGTGCTGCTTCTAAACGATGGCTTTTTGCCGCTGCTAATTTTTTGGTTCTATTTGTTTTTATTTTATCTTGTTGTTGATCTCGAATTTCACCTTTAGCAAAGTTAAAATAATGTACTAATGGAATGTTTGCTGGGCATACATAGGAGCAGGATGCACAGCTAATACAGTCTTTCAAGCCAATTTCATCCGCTGCTTTGTAATCCCCCTTCTTAATACGAGTCACCATCTCAAGTGGTAATAAACCTACAGGGCAGGCGCCGATACATTGCCCGCAACGAATACAAGCCTGGCTGTTTTTAATAGGTGAAATTTTGCTGCTTAATACAATAATGCCATTACAGCCTTTTATTACAGGTATTTGTGCGTGAGGAAGCGCTTGTCCCATCATTGGGCCACCCATGACTAATCGATAATCATTGGAATTAAGGCCAACATGGTTCAGAAGTTGTGTAACTAACGTTCCAATTCTGACTTCAACATTTTTAGGATGTGTAATAACATCACCACTGATTGTGACGATACGTGATACTAATGGGCGCATGTAACGGATTGCTTCATGAATGGCATAAGCTGTTGCAACATTGTGTACAATGACACCAATGTCAGCGCTGCGTTTTCCTGCAGGTACTTCTCGACCAGTGATAATTTTTACCAGCTGTTTGTCCCAGCCCATAGGATAACGTGTAGGAACTTTAACAATTTCAATTTCAGGATGATATTTGCCAATTTTCATCATTGCTTGTAAGGCTTCAGACTTATTAGACTCGATAGCAACAAACGCCCTCTTTAAGCTTAATGCATGCAGCATAATACGTATGCCGTCGATGATTTCTTCAGCGCGTTCTCGCATTAAACGATCATCACATGTTAAAAATGGCTCACATTCGCCACCATTGATGACGAGTGTGTCCATTTTCCGTTTCACGCCTTCGTGAAGCTTTACTGCTGAGGGGAATGTTGCTCCCCCAAGTCCAACGATACCCGCAGCGCCAACACGTGTTGCGATCTCTTCTGGAGGTAAATCAAACGGATTTAATGGAATTATTGAACGGGTTTTCTCATCTTTGCCGTCAGTTTTAATAATAACAGTTTGTACTGGTAGTCCTGACGGATGTGGAGCTGAAAATTCTGTTATATCGACGACGGTGCCTGAGCTGGATGCGTGCACTGGCGCAGATATAACACCGCGGCTATGACCTATTAAGTCCCCTTTTAGAACATGTTGTCCGATACTTACTACTGCATTTGCAGGTTCGCCGATATGCTGTTGTAATGGAATATAAAGTTTATCAGGTAGTGGCAGAGTCTCTATCGAAAGATCTGCGGATAGCTCTTTATATCCTTTTGGATGCACACCTCCACGGAATCGGAACAATTTCATTCTTTAAACCTAAGCCGCAATCGGTTCTATACCAGGCTTATGCCAATGCCAGGTACTTAGAGTTTCTTCAACTGGAATCATTTGCAAACATTCCGTGGGGCAGATATCAATACAGGCTTTACAACCCGTGCAGGCTTCGCTGATTACCACATGAATTTGTTTAGGGGCACCAATAATTGCGTCAGTAGGGCAAGCTTTAAAACATTTGGTACAACCCGTACAAAGCTCTTCATTAACAGTAGCCAACATAGTGGCTTCATCTTGCATGGATGATAAGTCCACTTCGATATTGAGCAAGGTTGCAAGTTCTTGAGCCAATGATTTACCACCTGGAGGACACATGGTTACGGCTGCATTACCTGACGAAATTTCTTGTGCTGCCGATGAACATCCAGGAAAGCCACATTGGCCACAGTTAGAACCAGGTAGCATATTTTCGATTTCTTCGGTTATAGGATCAGATTCAACTTTAAAGATACGTGCGGCGTATCCAAGTCCGGAACCTAATGCGAATCCCAATAAAGTAATGCTTCCTATCGCTTCAAACATAATAAATTTCTCCCTCTATAAACGATGAAAAATTATTGAACCGGTAGTCCGGTAAATCCTAAAAATGCCATTGATAGTAATCCTGCAACGATGAGTCCTATCGGAGCACCAGCAAAAGTTTCTGGCACATTTGCCAATGCCAGTCGTTCTCGTAATCCTGCGAAAATCACCATAACAAATGTAAAACCCAATGCAGAGCCAACGCCGTATACAACACTTTGCATAAATGAATTTTCTTCTTGCAGATTTAATAGAGCAACACCCAGAACTGCACAGTTAGTTGTAATCAGCGGTAAAAATATCCCAAGCAATTGATAAAGCATTGGGCTGGTTTTTCTGATAAACATTTCTGTGAATTGAACCACAGCAGCAATAACCAATATAAAGGCTAATATTCGAAGGTACTGTATATTAAGTGGAGACAGAACATAGCGTTCCAGAATCCAACTTGCAATTGCCGCAAGCGTCAGTACAAATGTTGTTGCCAGCCCCATTCCCAAAGCAGTATCCAATTTGTTGGATACACCCATAAAGGGACAAAGTCCGAGAAATTTTACGAGAACAACATTGTTAACCAGCGCAGTGCTCAAAATTATTAGTAAGTATTCAATCATGGTTTTCGCTTTAATTTTTATAGGGATTTTGCAGCTACTATGCCACCAGGTCTAAATGGGTTTATAGATTTATGTATGTTACGCAAGCCCTTGTACTATGATGGGTTGTGCATTTTTAGAGCGTGGGCGCACAATTCTGGAGCATGATTTTATTGTAATGTTTGTTACCTTTATAAAGAGGGGGAGAGAAATAATGTAATGAATCCTACAATGAACTGAATTAACTCAATAAATAACGGCTTTTATTTGAATTTAATAAAAGGCGTGAGTTTTGCACAATAGAAATAGGGGTATTGTGAGATACAATGCTTTTGAAGATTAAAATTCTGAATAGTCGCTGAATAAAAAACTAAAAATCAGAAATCAAATCACTGGAGCAGTTTGTGGAGAAAGAAGAAAAACAACGCCTTGAAGAGCTTGGAAAAAATCTGAGTTCCAATTTGTTTTTCGAGGCCGTAGAGCAATCATCTGTTGCAATTTCTATAACAGATGAGCATGCAAATATCCTCTATGCGAATAAATCATTTAAGAAAATTACCGGATATGAACCATCTGAATTGATCGGGGAAAACGAGTCAATTCTTTCAGATAAATCGACTCCAGGTATCATTTATGAAACTCTCTGGGGACGTTTATCACAAAAGAAAACCTGGTCAGGAATTCTAGTTAATCGTCGCAAAGATCAAAGTCGCTACTTAGCAGAACTCACAATTGCGCCAGTGTTGGACGAGAACGGTACAACTAGTCACTACCTGGGGATGCATCGAGATGTGACTGAAATACATCGATTACAACAGGAGTCTACGAATCAGAAAGCATTAATAGAATCAGTTGTTGATTCAACGCCGGTAATAACTGTCGTTCTGAATCAGTTGGGAGAGGTGATTCTGGACAACTTGTCATACAAAACATTAAAAGCAGATATGGGTGGAGTAGAACCGGCGACGGAATTTTTAGGTGCACTAAATCTTAATATGGATAACTTGATTAATCAGTTGTCAGAAAATGAAATAGAATTTAAAGATCGAGAAATTTGTTTTGATTCGGGTGGTAAAGAAAATTTACGTTGGTTTTCTTGTTCTGGAAGTTGGTTCACTAGTCGGGACGTGAGTGCAGATAACTTCTTTGATGCTCGAAAAGATCCATATTTACTATTGGTCGCTAATGAAATAACTGATCAGAAACAACAACAGGAAGAAATTCGTATGAATGCGTTGCGTGCAGTTTTGGCAGAAAATGATCTCATTCATAGCGCACGTGAAACGCTTGCTGGTGCTGTCTATAAACTACAGGAACCCATGAATATGATTGCAGCAGCGTTGGAAGTCGCAAGAAGGCGAACAAATGGTAAAGATCATTTATTGGAATGTTTGCAAGATGCATTACAAGCTGGAACAAATGCTATTGCAACACTAGAGGACTCAATGCCCGAAGATATTAGTGAACATCGAATAAATATCAATATCAATCAGCTAATTCGCGAAGTTCTTTCATTATTGACGAGCACCCTGCTGGCAAAAGGAATTATTGTTGAGTGGAATCCTACAGCCGTGTTACCAAACATTTATGGCGAAGAATCGCGACTGAGAAATACATTTAAACAGTTGCTAGAAAATGCAATAGATGCTGTATCTATGTCTGGTAATAGTAGGCGGGAGTTAAGAATCACTTCGATTCAGGATTCTCCCGACTTTGTCAGTGTGACTATTGAAGATAGTGGTCCTGGTATTCCCGATGAGTTTAAAACAAAGATTTTCGAACCATTTTTTACAACAAAACAAGGTGAAGGAAAACAGGCTGGTATGGGATTGAGCATGGTCCAGTCAGCAGTAAACGATCACAATGGAACCATTAGCCTGAATAATAAACCTGATGGTGGGTGCGTTGCGACGCTTCAATTTCCCACGACAAAATTTCAAGCGACCTAAAGTAAATATCGTATGGAAAATCTAACCTCAAATAACAACAATAATAGTCAACATTTACTTGAATCGGAGTTGGAAACGCTGTTTCAGGTCAGTAAAGTATTGAGCGAAAGTCTCGACTTGCACAAGACTTTGCGTGTAGTGCTTGAGACGCTCAGTGACTACTCCAGTATGCAGCTCGGTATGGTGACTTTAGTCGAACCTGAATCAGGTGAACTAATCTTAAGTGCTGTACATTCTGAAAATAATCAGCAGATTGAGCAAGAAGAAATACGTTATCGCTCAGGCGAAGGATTGATCGGTACGATTATAGAGGATGGTAATCCAATCGTTATCAGTCGTATTGCTGATGAACCACGTTTTCTTGATCGTCTAGGTATTTATAGTGCAATTTTACCTTTTATTGCTGTACCAATTCTTGTTGCTCACAATCGTATTGGGGTGCTAGCGGCTCAGCCACCTGCATGTGGACGACACGAGCTAGAGGAACGCGCGCGTTTTATGGAAATGGTTGCCAACCTAATCAGCCAAAGTGTTCGATTGTCTTGGAAAGTAGAGCAGGAAAAGCGAGATCTAACAAACGAACGTGACAGTTTACGCCGCAAAGTGAAGAGCGATTATGGTTTTGCAAATATGGTCGGTCATACTAACAATATGAAACGAATTTTTGAACTTATTCGCCAGGTGGCCAAGTGGAATACCACTGTGCTTGTACGTGGTGAATCAGGTACAGGTAAAGAGCTCATTGCCAATGCTATTCACTATAACTCTCCGCGGGCTAATTCATCTTTTGTTAAATTGAACTGTGCTGCATTACCCGATAATTTGCTCGAATCAGAATTGTTCGGTCATGAAAAAGGCGCATTTACCGGTGCCATGAACACACGTAAAGGGCGGTTTGAACTGGCTGATGGGGGAACGATATTTCTGGATGAGATTGGTGAAATATCGGCAAGTTTTCAGGCAAAACTTCTTCGTGTTTTGCAGGAAGGTGAGTTCGAACGTGTTGGGGGCAATAAAACTCTGAAGGTAGATGTGCGAGTGATTGCTGCTACTAATAGAGATCTTGAGTCAGAGGTAGAGAAAAAAGAGTTCAGGGAAGATTTATACTATCGTCTCAATGTGATGCCAATAAATTTACCGCCATTGCGTGAGCGAACAGAAGATATTCCAGAACTCGCAAATTTTCTTATTAAAAAAATTTCCAAGCTACAGGGTAGGCCTCTGGAAATTACTGATAGCGCATTGCGAATACTAGTACGTCACGAATGGCCTGGCAACGTACGCGAGTTGGAAAATCGCTTGGAGCGTGCTGCAATTTTTTCCTCTGATGGTGTTATTGATCGTGATGTTATCGTCGAAACTGGTCTCGAAGATGAGTTGCATGTGAGCAATAATTCGATCTCTCCTCAAGCAGATTTCGATGATCCTGATATGGATGAGCGAGAAAAGGTTATTGCAGCACTCGAACAAGCGGGATGGGTGCAGGCTAAAGCTGCACGATTGTTGAATATGACTCCTCGTCAGATTGCATATCGTATTCAAGTATTGAATATCAAGGTTCGCAAAATGTAATGTCACTATTAATTAAAATTAGGTGCAAAAAAAGTGAGTAAATAACGGAAATGAACACCTTTATTAAAGTCATTGAAATCTGGACGCCCACTGCTGATCGACGGAAGTTGCAATTAGTGGATGGGCTCTTTAATGGCAATGATAAATTTGAAGGTGTCACACGAAGAAAGTGTTTTGAATATGATGAAGGTTTGCCAGGAAAAGCATGGTCAACGGCATTCCCCCAAATCATTACGGATTTGGAAAATTCAATTTTTGTTAGAAAGCAGGCAGCACTGAATGCAAACCTGAGCTCTGCAATTGCCTTTCCTATATTTTCGGGTGAATTTTTATTAGCAGTTGTCGTATTTTTATGTGGAGATAAGGAGTTTGATGCTGGCGCTATTGAATTATGGGGGAATGTAAATGGCGAATTCAATACTTTGAGCTTAATCGATGGCTATTATGGGTCGTTAGAAATTCTTGAAATAATGAGTCGTCACAGAACCTTTAAAAAAGGAGAAGGATTACCCGGAACGGTGTGGGATTATAATTTACCGATTCTTGTTGATGATCCCGGTAACTCAGCAATTTTCTTGCGTCGTAGTAATGCTGAAATTGATGGTATAAGCGCAGCTTTCGGATTGCCATATAGATACAATGAAAATGAAATGGTATTAACGTTCCTCTCTACAATGGATGCACCAATTGCGAGACGATTTGAAATATGGGTTCCAGAACGAAATCACACACATTTGTTTTTTCATAGTGGAAAGTGCGAGTTAAACTTCGATTTATCTAGCATCTATCGAGATAAGAAGATTGTGCGTGGTTATGGCCTTATTGGACAAGCCTGGCAGTCTGGCTGTCCCCAAATCGGTAGAGATATGGAAAAAGAATTTCCAGAAATGTATGATTATTCAAATTCCTTTAGTTCAGCATTTGCTTTACCAATAATAGATAATGGACTATTAAGATCGCTTGTAGTTTTTTATGTCTAGCGTAGCATGATAGTCACTCATCCCAGCCTTCATCATTCATTGATTCAAAACGATCATCTTCACGCGGCCTTTTCTGTTGAATAACACGTGCCAACGCAGGAGAAAGGTCACCGTTAAGTTCCGTTTGTATTTCCGCAATGATTTCTTCTATTTCAGGGCCTCCTTTTACAACCGCTGGATGGATACCCAACGCAATCAATTGTTTTGTTGCAGAGCCACCAATTGACCCACAATAAACAAGATCGCATCCGTCCAACCAGGCTAGTTTTGCTTTTAGTTTATCTTCGTTACCGTCTTTTTTTTCTTTGGGAAAGTTTTTTGAAATAATTAATTCATGGTGATCTATAGCAATGCCATAAACAATGAACCCCAGTGATGAGCCAAAATGTTGATTAACAGTTTCACCATCAGACGATGCAAATGCAACTCTTAATAAATTGTTATTTGACTTAGCTAATGCAACACAATCGAGATCAGGATATTCAGACATATTGATACCTTTATAGAAATAAAGCAGACATTGTTGTAAAAAATATTGTCAGCTTTGCGACAAAAACTAATATAACTGTTATGTATCTTAGTTTTCATTGAATGATAATTATTGATAACGCACTTTTTATTCCACAAGTAATAGCGACTAAATATCAGATTGGATGGGTGCAATGTATGAATGTACCATTATGATGAAGTTTTATTATTCGATTTGAGAAAGATAGTTTTATAGTGGTATAGGGATTGCTGAATACATAAATAAAGATGTACTACTATTTCTAGTTTTTCAACCTTACGTAATTTTTGGAGGTTTCTATGCCAGGCATTGGTTTATTTTTTGATACAGACACAGGTAATACTCGCAAGATTGCCAAAATGATAAAAAAGCAATTTGATGAAGGTCAAATTGATTTAAAAAATATATTAAAGGTCGAAGCGGGGGACTTTGAGGAATACAATGCATTTATTATTGGAACCCCAACGCTAGGCGATGGGGAATTACCAGAAAACTGGGAGTCGTTTTTACCACAAATGGATGGCGTTGATCTTAACGGTAAAACAGTTGCGCTTTTTGGTTTGGGTGATCAGGAAGAATATGGTCACGAATTTGTCGATGCTATGGGTATTTTGTACGAAAAGTTTGAGGACTTAGGTGCAAGTTTTATCGGCGCTTGGCCAACAGAAGGTTACGAGTTTGAAGTCTCCCGAGCGGTATTGGAAGAAGGTGAATTCGTTGGACTTGTGCTTGATCAGGATAATCAATCTGGTTTAACCAACGAGAGAGTCGAGAAATGGTTGGCGGAAATAAAACCAGATATCCTTGCAGCTGCAGGCTTTTAGCGGAACAGGGATTAAGGGATAAAATGTTATGAAAGTTACTGATATTGAATTTGAAGATGATGCTTTTAAAGCTTGTGTGTTGGCGGTAGGTGTTGAAGATGCAGAAGATATTATTAAGCTTGTTTGTCGAGAAAAAGCGATTAAAAGCACCAAAGGCCTTGAATACCTTACTGGATTGAAGCTCTTGGATCTCACTCGGAATCAATTGGAAACACTTGATGTATTCAGCTGTGTTGCACTAGAAGAATTGTTTGTTGGTAATAATCAACTGCAAACTTTAGATCTAAGTAATAATCAGAACTTGAAACATCTAGAAGTCTTTATAAATGAATTAACCAGTTTGGATGTTTCTAATAACACAAAGTTAGAGGAGATTTATGCGGATAAAAACGAGTTAACAGAAATAGATCTTTCATATAATCAAGAATTGATGGATTTGCGATTGACAGGCAATGAACTGGAATTTATTGACCTATCGGAAAACCCCAGACTAGAGAAAGTATTTATTGACAAGAATTCAATTGATGAAAAAACCATTACAGTAATAAAAGAAAAACTGACAAGTATAGAATTTAGAGCATGAGAATATTCATATTTAAATCAAATGTAGGAAAATACCTATCTATGAATGGTGAAGCTAAAAATATTGTTTAAGTATGTTAATTAAATGTGACTAAAATATAGAATCAGATTGGGGAAAGATGCATATCATTCAATATAGTGAAGCAGGCATCGTGTTAGGAAAAATAATGAGTTTAGAGCTATGCTGAACGAGCAGCAGATTAACAATCTCATGTCCTTAAAATTCATAAATATTATCGATAACGATATTAGAGTACTAACAGAGTTTGATATTAAATACTTGCCCGCCAAACCCTCGGTTGTAGGAAGAATTATATTTATACTAAACATTTTTTTCAAAGGTGATAAGTTATCACAGCTTAGTTTTGATTTGCAAAATTACGACTATGAAGAGCTGATTGAAATAGCGAAGAACATTAAGAGTAATGACTTCATTATGTATGAACTAGATACCTATCTTGCTGGTGATATAGAGTGATTAGAGGCAAGTAATTTCATATCATGTGTAATTACTAAATAGAGAGTTTATTTTTCTGACGTTACATTCGGTAATATTTAAATAGTCTAAAAAATCCTTGAGTGAAGATCGATAAACAAAATGAGCATCTTCTTCATCTATCTTTTTCAGTTCTGAAATATCAGTTAACCAATTATTCTTAAGCTTTAAGGCGCGGTCAATGCTCATAGCAAGATAAGCATCGTTATCTATCCATTTACCATACAATTTTCCTAGACGCATGAAATTGTTTTTCAATGGCGGAAAGCCGGTTTTAGCCTCTTTACATTGCAGCATATCACGATATGATTCATAAACATTATCGCAATATCTCCGAGGTTTACTGATTTCAAGTAAATACGAATCTTTGAATGCATGATGTGTTTCGTTAAAGTATTTGACAAAAGAGTCTTTACTTTCAATTTTATAGAAAGGGGTAAACGACTCAGTTAAAACTATATAAGACTTACTAATTTCAAGAATAATAGCTGAAAAAATTCGAATGAAATCGGTCTTGTTTAGATAATAATGGGCAGTATTACTGATAGAGCATAACTCAGTAGATGTAACGGCAATAGCCGCGAGCTCTTCGTTTATTTTGAAAATATCGCTCATGGATTAATTCGGGACTCAAGATACTGTTCAACATCAATTACTTCAGCGATACATGCATTGTCTTTTACACAGTGCAAAGCATTATCCATGGTCATTTGAGATGTATATAACGCACTTTTAACCAAAACGTTTCCATCGCTACCCTTTAATACAAAAAACATCTTTCCGTCAGCTGTTTTCCCACCTGCAAGTTGTTGAGACATTAATGAATTGAGTTGAACATTTTTAATAGCAGCCTTGGTTGAGTCCTTATCTGCATAGTGTCCACTCAATAGAATAATTTCGCCTTTAGCATCGAGGAAATTGAAATAGAAATCGCTGTTGGTATCCTGCTTTAATACAAAACTGGCGGGCATAATTTTGTTCTCCTGTAATATTTATTCCAGTGCCACTTACTGAAAAACATTCAGCAAGTGGCATACCAATGAATTAGTTCAGCGTTTCCTTACTTTGTTAATACATAAAAATGTTCGAAAGCTGACAATGCTTACATTTATGTTGTGCTTGTAAGGTTAACGAATAACATAACCTATCGATAATTAAGAAAATATTGCTTGGTATCCGTATTGCTAAGTTATATATAACGGAAACTGGAGCAGCAGCATGAATGCCATAACGATAAGCGTTAAATCTTTTAAACCACGGATTACTTTAACGAACAAGACCTTGTTTAATCATGATTTACTAAACTGTGATAGCAAGGATAGCAGTGGTAATTATCTTTACTCCGGACGAGCGTTAGGATTGACTGAGCCGGGTGATATCATTCAATTGCACCCTGATTTGGAAAAGGAACTGGTTTTTATCACTAGGCATTATGATAATATTGGTTTGAGGTACAGTCGTTCTGTGATATGGAATACTAGCTATGAGTTATTATCGGAATATCCTCAATATCGGCCATCGTTTTTTTATTATGGCGATGATGTGTACGATACATACATAAATCACGATTTTCATAACATCGTAGATTTCATCAGTTTAAAAAACAATTTCATACGCCTTGCCCAGGAACTTGATCTTCCTACGCCCCAAACATTCTGTTACACCAATAAGAGTTTAATTACAGACACGGGGATATTTCCTTATCCTTGTTTTCTGAAACCATCTGAGCAAGCTGTAAGTGAAAGAACTTATCGATGTGAAAATGAGACTGACCTGTTTTATGCGCTAAATACATTTAATGATAGTGATCCAATTCAGATACAGGAAGCGGTATCGGCAACAAAATCTATCAATGTGCAATATATGGTTAACTCAAAAGGTGTTGAGAGATTTTCTGCAACTGATAAATTGCTCGATGTTAACGCGAACAACGGTATTCGACACAGTTCAAATCATTCTTGTTGGCAGGTAACGGATCCATTAGCGGATTATCTATTCAGTAAAGGTATGCAAGGAAATTTTGCATTTAACGTCGCTGTGGTAGATAGAGAACACAGAATAGAATATTTACTTATTGATTGTGTCCCCAGTTTTAGTGGCGCAAGTTATCACGCCGGCATTGCGAAAAAACTGGGTGTGGATAATTGGCGAGCAGAAGCATTTACAACAAATATACGTAGTTTGGCGAATTTAAATTTGTCAGATATTGAATATGAACCTAAAACGAGAAGTGGAGTGATATTGGTTAACTGGGGGCCAGTTCTGTTAGGTAAATTATGTGTTTTATTTGTGGGATCCCCTGAGCAACAAAATTTATTGCGTGAAAAATTCATTGAACGATTATAATATTCTCACTTGGATTATGGATTCAGCTTAGAGCGTTTAATTGTATTGATCGCTGTGGTGTTATTGAATGTAATTGGTAAAAAATAAAAATCGTAAGGTCTTGTTTTGGCATACTGATTCATTTTCCTTTTCCTTAACGATTAATCCGATCAACCTAATTGAATAGTTAAGAAAATTATTTGTGATTATATTGATTGAAAATATCAAGTGATTATCTTTCTCTTTACTTCGTAAAAATCTTTCTCAGTGTTAAAAATTCTCTCCAGACAAATCATTTATATTCTTTTCTCGAAAACCTATTTCAATCAGCTGTTCACGATTACTATCTTAACTGCTAACCTAAAAAATTACGCTCTAAATGTGCACGAAAATCAATTTTATCTGCGTTTCGATGGTGCGAATGCTTTCGGTTAATCACATAACTTATTGAAGTTACGATTAAAAATAATTGGTATTTGTATTGCTATGCTTTCATTAGTGAAAGAGGAGGTGCAACATGGATACCGCAAGTAGTAGTGTAGAAACTTTTGAAACGCCAGTCGCTACAATAAATGAAATGCTATTCAATCACGACATAATGAACTGTACGAGTGAAGAAGTTACAGGTAATTACCTTTATTCCGGCCGTGCACTGGGATTGACTGTGCCAGGAGATATTATTCAATTGCACGCTGAACTTGAGAAAGAGTGGGTTTATATTACCAGACACTATGACAATATTGGATTAACATTCACTCGATCGGTGTTGTGGAATACCGATTATCAAATACTACCTAAGTACTCTCAATATCGGCCATCGTTTTTCTATTACGGCGAAGATATTTATGATAATTACGTTAATGATGATTTTTATAATATTGTAGAATTCATTAACTCTAAGAATAACTTCATGCGTGTTGCCCAAGAGCTTAATCTGCCGATTCCTCAAACATTTTGTTATAGTAGCAAAAGTTTGATTATAGACAGCGCGATGTTTCCTTACCCTTGTTATCTAAAAGCGGCGATATCAGTTTCCGGTGTGGGGATATATCGATGCGAGAATGAGACTGAATTATTTAATGCATTAAACACGTTTGACAATAGAGTTCCGATTCAAATTCAAGAAGAAGTGACTGCATTGAGCTTCCTTAATGTGCAATATATAGTCAACTCTAAAGGTGTTGAAAGATTCGCCGCAACAGATCAGCTATTAGACGGTTTTGCACACAAGGGTAATCAACATCCAACCAAATTCCCGTGCTGGCATGTGACGGACCCCTATGCTGACTATCTCTATAAAAGCGGTATAGAAGGAATATTCGCATTTGATGTTGCCGTCATCGATAAAACTAACAAAATCGACTATCGTTTGATCGAATGCAACCCTCGCTTTAATGGCGCGAGTTATCCGACCTGGATTGCAAAAAAACTGGGTGTTGAAAACTGGACAGCCGAAGCGTTTTCCACGAATATACGAAGTCTGGCAAAATTGGATTTGTCCGGTATTGAGTTTAGTGCAGAATCCGGCAGAGGTGTTGTACTGGTTAATTGGGGGCCTATATTGGTGGGTAAAATAAGCGTATTAATTATTGGTTCCCCTGAACAGCAAAATAAACTGCGCAATGAACTTGTTCAACGATTATAAATTATATCAATCTTCCCAAAAGTAATTGCATGCAGCTGATTTCGACCATCGGTGGAATGGAAGCCGACGTAAAGCATACAAGGAAGTATTTACTGGTGCCGCAATCAGCTGTGTGTGATTACTTTTGCAACTATTAACACAAGGATATCACGTGTCAGATTCTTTTTCCTTAATGGTTCATGGTGGCGCAGGTGCTCTAGATAATCTAAAAACTGACAAAGAGCATGTGCGCTACCTTGAAAGTATCCGCACGGTACTTGAATATGGACGCGAAATTCTTTCACAAGGAGGAAGTGCGCTTCAAGCGGTAGAGGCTTGCGCTTCACAGCTAGAAGATGACCCGTTATTTAATGCGGGTTGTGGTTCCGTTTTAAATGAAGATGGCAAGGTAGAAATGGATGCTGGTATTATGGAAGGTAAAAACCTTGCGGCTGGTTCAGTGGCGGGTATTCACAATATCGCCAATCCCATTCAACTTGCTCGGAGAGTACTTGAGGAAAGTGAGCACGTCATGTTAATTGGTGCGGGTGCGATGCGTTTTGCTGAATTATATGGTGTTGAGCGCATGCCCGATCATTATTTTTTCACCAAGGAACGGATTACCCAATACAATCAGGCCAAGCTCAAAGGCAAAACCATGCTTGATCACGATGATGCTACTGAATTGCAGGAAAAATTCGGTACCATCGGTGCCGTGGCCAGAGATCTGAATGGCAATCTGGCTGCGGCAACCTCAACTGGAGGTATTGTTTACAAGCGATTTGGCCGGGTTGGTGATTCGCCCATTATTGGTTCTGGTGTTTATGCTGACAACGATACATGTGCTATCTCCACGACGGGTTTTGGCGAAGATTTTATGCGGACTGTATTTGCAAAATCCATTGCCGATCGCATCGAGTTTTGTGAAAAATCTACCAGTGAAGTTGCGGATGATGCTATCCAGTATTTTAAAGACAGGGTAAGCGGACGCGGTGGTTTTATTCTTATCGATACAGGGGGGGGCTGTATTCGTCGATTTACGACTAAAAAAATGATTCATGGTTGGATCGAAAATGGCGGTAAGGTTGAGTGCAGTTTTTGATTTATTACAATTGTAATAATTAATAATAACCTTCTTCCAATAAAACTCTTTTAACAACTGATCGTTCAAGCATTTTATTATAATGTCTCTGGCATTTATCGGGAAGTTCTATCTTTAGCTTATCTGCCCAAAATTCCACATAAAAAAGCGTTGCATCAGTAATAGTAAAATTATTCAAGCCAGGGTTGATCTGTTCCAGGGCTTGATTAATTATTTTAAAACCATTCATGACAATTTCTTTTCCCTGATCTTTAATAGATTGCTCATCAGTGACATGACACATGAAGTTATCAGTGGCAAAGATGCGAGCGAATCCTTGTCCATGTAAGGTATTAACAATGTATGCAATAAGTTCCAGGTTTTTTGCTTCTGCTATTGGATTGTCTGGGAGCAAATGAGCTTTTGGATGAGCACGAGCAAGATAATATGCGATAGACTGATATTCGGTCAGTATCGTACCATCATCGATGAGCAAAGAAGGAATGGTACCTTTGGGATTTATCGACAAATATTCTGGTTGCTTATTTTCACCTTTGGGAATATTAATAATGTGTGCTTCAAAAAGAAGTTCCAGTTCTTCAAGCAAAATGTGTATCCCAGTGGAGCAGGAGCCGGGTACCATATAAAATTTCATCATTACGATTTTTCTCCACCGAGACACAAATGTGATTCAGAGACAACAGGAACGTTGTGCATGTAACTTTCGTTTAAGATATCAAAATATACGGGTTTTAGCGTTTCAATTATTTTTGTTTCGATCCTATTTTATATTCTCTTTCTGAATAACTAGCCTTGTAAAAAATCGGTGCCGAATTTATTTTTGTGTTCTTTTAGGTAGGCATCAATGATTTCTTGTTCGTCAGTAAGGGTTGTGGATATTTTGGTTTTTAACTCTTTATCCATCATGTTTTCGATAGCGCTGTATTCCATGGTCATTCCGAAGAAGGTTATATCTGGCATTTGGAACTCCTTGAGTGGTGTAGCCTATATTGGCCAAATTATTTTGTTCAGGTTTCAACGATGAAATAATCTAAGAATCAACACCCGCGATTTCCATCCCTCTAAATACTGAACACCGCTTAAACACATCAATACCTGGTTCAACCTTTTTGAATTGACAATATTTTGCAACTAATTTGCTAAGGCCTTTAATATCCCTACCTGTGGCACCAGGGAAAATCTCAACCAGTTTTTCGACTAATACGGGCTCAATGGTAAGAGAAAATTGTGACGTCATTACCTGCCATATTTTACGTCTGTCATCCGGGCCTGGTGGGTGATACTTAATCAAGGCTATACAACGCGAGACGATTGCTTCGTCTATATCATCTACGCGGTTGGTAGTCAGGAATAATAAGCCATTAAAATATTCCAATACTCTCAAAAATACGCCAACAACAGCGTTGGAGGCGATATTGTCATCACGGCGTTTAATATATACATCTGCTTCATCAATGAGCATCACTGCTCCCCAGCGTTGTGCACGGATGAGTGTGTCTTTTAAGGCTTTTTCCATTTCTGTCACGTTAAGACCAAGTTGTCCTGAATGTACGCGATATAAAGGACGTTGGATTATTTCTGAGTACACTTCGGCAGTCAGGGTTTTACCTACACCAGCGGGGCCGGCACACAGAACGGTGGTGCCACCGGATTTTCCCGCTACAATGTCATCCATCAACACATCCATTTCTGCAGTGAGGATGTCAATTAAGTCTGTCTGTTCTTCGGGAAGAATGAGTTTTTGTTTGAGTTTTGGCTGGTAGGCATAAAGTTGCATATCATCTACGTGAACCCATACATGGTGGTGGAGTTCTAAGTGAAACATTAGAACATAAGCGTGTACGGGAAGCGTGGTAAAAACCCCCTTGGGAATTTCTGATTGAGACGCTTCTGCGTCTGCATCGGCTTCATAGCGTATGCTTTTTCCTGCTTTCCTTAGGTACTTACCCAGAATATCGCCAGGCGCTTCGAGTGTTAAAGTACGTTCGCTTAGTATACCTTCATCATTGACGAGTCGCGTGGAACTTCCCGCTGAAGACAGTACTATGATATTTTTTCTCGACCAATCAGTGCTGCGATGAGAAGATGAGGGGTCGTCCGCAAAATAACCAATGCCTTTCGCGGAGAACTGAGCACCATATTGAGAACGCCAGTTGAAATAACGTTTTTCTGTTGCGGCGTAAGCGTTAATCAATTCTGGCGTTTCTTTAACGTATCCTTTGTCGGCAAGTATTTCACTAATGGTTTTGTTTTCAATGTCTCTGCTTCTGATGGTAATGGTTTTGGTAGCCATTTTTGCCTTGGCGTTTGCTTTTAGTTCAATCAATAGTTTTGCTGTTTCTTCTTCTCCACCGGGCGTGAAATCGAGACGGGTGACAACATAAGCGAGAGGTTTGTCAGGGACATTTGAGGTAAATAACCAGCCACGAGTAGCATTGGCTACAAGATATCTTGCTAACGACGGAACAAGTTTTTCCAGATCATCAATAGTGTAACGTTCAGTTCCATCATTAATGGCTTTTTGTAAGGTTAAAAGCTGTGCGGCACGTGTTTGCATTTCTGGTCCCGCGTCTTCATACAAGCTTTGCAAATAGTTGACTTGATGCTTTGACAGTTCTTTAAATAGAACTTCGACCTTATTGCCAAAACGAAGTTGTTCTTTTAGTCTGGATAAACCAGGGAACTCATGCAACAGATGATCAATATATGGTTTTTCAATTTCAAGTTTCATGTTTAGTACCTGGACGGTTGTTCGCGTTGTGATTATGCATTGCCAAAAATATTATTCTCTCTCAGCATCGCTTTAAACGCTTTCATTACTGGACGAGATATCATTGTCTCCGCAAATAATCGTTGTTCGTATATTTGTTCGACCAATTCTTTTGACATGCTATGTCGTGCTCGA